>WLWE01001038.1_pt1 | contig 22107 bp, 35 predicted proteins | sample 6718301 | NCBI WGS metagenome assembly WLWE01 (sample SAMN12718691, study PRJNA515312) | sponge metagenome | isolation source: marine sponge | host: Mycale hentscheli | place: New Zealand: South Island, Marlborough, Capsize Point | collected 2003-05-01 | reverse complement strand
CTGGTCCTATCAAAGACAACACAGGCAAACTACAGTTGAAAGACGGTGAGATTGCTGATGATGGTCACCTAAACAGCATGATGTACTATGTTGAAGGTATTGACGCTAAAGTACCAGGAAAATAAAAATGATACCAGTAATTGATTTTCAAAGCAAAACAGTACTGGAAGAGATACGCGAAGCCTATACAACTGTGGGCTTCGCAGTCTTCACTAATGCTCTAAACACAAAAGATCAAGATGATATGAAATCTTGGTGGAAACTTATGCAAGGTTTCTTTGAGCTTAAACAAGAAACAAAAAACAAATATGCATATCAAAAAGATAACAACTTGGGCTATAGCATTGTTGGTGCGGAGAATGTAGACCCTAAGGGTCCAAAAGATATGAAAGAGAGCTTTAATTATAATAACACTCGTATGCCTGAAGAACTATGGCCCGCTGATATCAACGGATTTAAAGCAACTGCATTGCAATCAATAGACATTGCAGATAAACTTACCTTAAAAATACTAGAAAAATTTGACTTAATTTTAGATTCAGGCACAACACTAGTTGATGCACATCTAAGACCTTACAACACAACAAGAGTAATACATTATCCTGCAATGAAACCTACACTAGATAATCAACTGCGTATTGGCGAACACAGTGACTACGGCACAATTACATTGCTTTGGGATATAAATGGTGTGCCAGGACTAGAAGTACAAGACATAGATGGCAAATGGCATCATGTTCCTTATGTGTGGAATGGTGTAGTTGTAAACATTGGTGACTTGTTGCAACGTTGGACTAACGATTACTTTAAAAGTACAAAGCACAGAGTAAACAATGACTACTGTCATGTGCCACGTTTTAGTATGCCACACTTTGTAGATCCTACCCCAGGTACTATAGTAGAAAATCTACTCAAAGAACCAAATCACTATGATCCAATTGAATCAAAAGAATATTTAATGTGGCGATTAAGCCAAAGTTATGGTTGACATTTGTACTTAAAGTGCTATAATAACAGTATTAACAACGAGGCAAGCGATGCATAGTTTAGATACGTTAGAAGTGGCAAAGCAAGAGGGTAGAGCCCCTTGGACCGATGTGCAGTTAGAAACAAAAGAATTTGTTGTATACAATGACGGCTTTCCGGTTACGCCAGGGCATACATTAATTGTACCCCGTGAATCGAACATGCAAAACTTGCTTCGTTGTTTCAATTACGCAATGCAAATGGGCAATGCAAACGTTGAAGGTGAAGGAAATGAGATTACTGGATTCAACGTTGGGATTAATGTAGGAGAAAGTGCAGGTCAAACTGTGATGTATCCTCATGTGCATTTAATTTTTAGACGTGACGGCGACACCAAAGATCCTACAGGCGGCGTTCGTAATGTAATACCAGGGAGTGGCAACTATGGCAACTGATGAAGAACTAATTGAAGCAATTAAACGTCCAGATAGATACTATCACATAAGCATTGGTGGTTATGGTGGCGAAACAACCTATGCACGTATATCTAGTGAGGCATTCAATTATTGGAACGATAAGGAAACTAGCGAACTAGAAAGTTATATGGTTGGTCCAGAAAGTTATGTTGAAGACGAAAATCCAGACTTGCCAGCAGAAGCAAACTTTTTATACAATGCTGAAGAAGAATTCTACAGTGAGTGGTACGACTCGCCAAATGAATTAGAACACGGGTATGGTGTTGACTTAGATAGCAGTCGCATAACCATTGAAGAACGTGACAGTGAAGAGTGGGATAGTAAACACTTAGCCGATATAGTTGACACAGTTGATACTCCAGTGTATATTAAAGATAACGATATAGAAAAAGTAGAAGGTGAACTTGATCTTGATGCACTATTGTATCCAAATGGACACTATGAAGAAGACGATGACGAACATTGTGAAGGTGATCCAAAGCCACTAGATGATGGTACTATTCCTGAGTGCTATGTGTTTTATGGAATGAGTGCTGAGAAAGGTTCGTTCTTTGATGGTGTTGTACATGTTAATGATGGTTCAAAGTTTGATCCAAAGAAACTTAAAATAACTGTAGAAGCACAACCAAATGGTGATACAAATATTACAGAAGTTGAATACAACGGCGAAACAGTTGATAACAATGGTGGAGACACCACAGGCAAAGGCTATTATGCGGCTGTCTGGGATTGGTAGGAGAAACTATGGCGTACTATAGTACAAAAACATATGGGCATAACATTGGACTTAGTGCAGTGTTTAGGCAACCGCATGCGGATCATTCGCATTGTAGATTTTTACACGGATACAGTTTAGGATTTAAATTTACGTTTGCTTGTAGCGAACTTGACAATAAAAACTGGGCAGTGGACTTTGGTGGCTTAAAGCCATTGAAGAAGTGGTTAGAAGATACATTTGATCACAAGGTTGTACTAGATGAGAATGATGAGAAACTGCATTACTTTCACACACTAGAAGATGCCGGACTTGCACAACTAACAATACTGGATGGTGTGGGTGCAGAAATGTTTGCTAAACATGCTTATGACTTTGCAGACAAGTTAATAAGAGAACAAACAAATAATAGATGTTGGGTACACGAAGTAGAGTGTATGGAGCATGGTGCTAACAGTGCAATTTTTAAAAGGATTACAACTTAATGGCTTTGATACCAATGGTGGTAGAAACTACCTCAAAAGGCGAACGTGCATATGACATATACAGTAGGCTATTGAAAGATAGAATTGTAATGCTTAATGGAGTAGTAGAAGATCATATGGCAAACAGTGTGATAGCACAACTGTTATTTTTAGAATCAGAAGATCCTGACAAAGATATACTACTTTATATCAATTCGCCGGGAGGTCAAGTAAGTGCTGGCTTAGGCATATATGATACTATGCAATTTATCAAATGTGATGTAAGTACAGTTGTAATTGGCCAAGCATGTTCAATGGGCAGTTTCCTAGCACAAGCAGGTGCCGCTGGTAAACGTATAGTATTGCCAGAATCACGCACAATGATACACAGAGTAAGTTCAGGCACACGTGGTACGTCAGGTACAGTACATGTACAAGAACTACAGTTTGAAGATGCACTGCGTAGTATGGAAGAGTCAAAGAAGGTTAATCGCAGGCTTACAGAACTTTATGTGCGTCATAATACGGCTGGAAAGACATATGAACAAATGGCAGAAACCATGAAGTTTGACACATTCTTAACTGCTACTGAAGCAGTTGAATGGGGACTTGCTGATAAAGTTGTAGAGAATAGATAATGGCATTTGACCTAGAAGCAACAAAAAATATTTCAGTATGCATGGCCACTAGAGGCAGACCAGAGCTTGCCTTTAACAGTATAAAAAGTATGATTGACCTTGCACACGATGTAAACGAAATTGAATTTTGTGTTGCAATTGACAATGACGATACTGAAAGTCATGATTATTTTACTAATATTGTTACTCCATGGTTTGAGGAAAATGAATACGATATACTTGTAATGAGTTTTGATAGACTTGGCTATGCAAAACTAAACGAGTACATAAGTCACCTTGCGGCAAATTGTAGCGGTGCATGGATTATTACATGGAACGATGATGCACGTATGGAAAGTCAAGATTGGGATAAAGAAATTGCAAGTTACACAGGGCAATTTAAATTATTAGCATTTAAAGATAATCATAATGAACATCCATACAGTATTTTTCCTATATTACCAAGAGAATGGATGGTACTGTTTGGCCTTATAAGCCCACAACAAGCAATAGATGCATGGGTATCGCAAGTTTGTTATTTGACTGATTGTTTTCAACGCATTGAATCATCTGTAACACATGATAGACACGACTTAACTGGCAATAACAATGATACAACATATCAGGAACGTGAATTTTTGGAAGGTGATCCAAACAGAGTTGGAGATGCATTTCATCCTGAAATGCAAAAACTTAAGGAAGTATTTGCGGCTAAAGTAGGTTGGTATCTTAAACGCATTGGACAGGATACTGGACATTGGGATAAAGTTCTACGTAGAGAAGTAGAGCCATTTGTTAAGATGTATGAAAATGATCCTAACAAACAAGTCGGATCATTTAAGCAAGTCGACGGTAAAACTGTAAATGTGAGGAAATAACATGAAAAAAGTATACGTAACATGGCATGATGTACAAAGGCAAACACAAGAAATACTACGCCAAATGCAAAAGGATACTTGGAAGCCTGATTTTATTGTAGGTATTACAAGAGGTGGACTGACATTAAGCAACTTGTTAAGTCAATACTTAGACGTTACAATGTACACACTAGATGTAAGGCTACGTGACGGAAAGCATGTACCATGTGAAAGCAATCACAAATTAGCAGAAATAGCATTTGGTATGAATGATGGTAGACATAGTGGTGCACGTTGGGACGTTGGCCAACGTAAGAAAGTATTAATTGTTGATGATATTAACGATTCAGGTGCAACTATCAACTGGATTAAACAAGACTGGGAAAATACTATAAACAAAAAGATAGATGACAATGTTTTGTATGTGTGGGATACCATTTGGAATGATACTACACGATTTGCAGTACTATATGATAACGTTGGTAGTGAAGCAGATCTAAAAGTAAACTATGCCGCAGAAGAAATAAACAAAATAGATGATCCAAGTTGGATTGTTTTTCCTTGGGAAGAATGGTGGAGCCGTTGGGATCCAAATGAAGAAGTAATAAAATGAGTGGACAACGACGTTGGTTGAGAACTTGGGCAAGAACTGTTGGTATGCCAATTGGTATTACTGATGAGGACAAACCTGAGTTTTTACCTATCACACAACAAAATGTAAAACTTGCACTTGCAATGAGAACCTTTTGGATAGTCTTGCATATTGTTACATGTTGTGCTATAATAATGGGTAACGGAAGGACATTAGAAATATGGTAGAAGAACAATTACCCTTAGAGTTTGCTCCTGCAAATACTAACACAAAGCAAGCAAAACTTAGATACAGTGAAGCATTTTATTCAGTGCAAGGCGAAGGCAAATTTGTAGGAGTACCTAGTGTGTTCTTACGTACATTTGGTTGTAACTTTAGATGCATGAACTTTGGTTTGGATAGATCAGAGCCGATGCGTGATGAAAAACAAAAATCTGGTATTATACACAATCAAGAAGTACAAGGGTTGCTTGATTCAGAGATACATAAAACTACAAATAGATTTGAAGACTTGCCAATTATACACACAGGTTGCGATACATATGCTAGTATCTATCCTGAGTTTAAACACTTTAACCGACTTGCAACAGTTGATGAAGTAGTTGAACATTTGATTAGTTTACTGCCTGAGGGTAAGTGGACAATGGATAACGGACAAGATGTACACTTGATTATGACAGGTGGTGAGCCACTGTTAGCATGGCAAAGACTGTACATCAAATTGTTTGAGCATCCTAAAATGAAGGACTTAAAAAATGTTACATTTGAAACAAATACGACGCAGATGCTTCATACTAGTTTTAAAGACTATCTTGCCCATCAGAACAGGTTTGAGGTCACTTGGAGTTGTTCCCCAAAACTTAGTGTTAGTGGAGAACCTTGGGAGACTGCTATTAAGCCTGCAGTGGCTCGTGATTATGCTAGTGTGGACGGCAGTGATATGTATCTTAAGTTTGTTGTCGCTGATCGTACTGATATTGACGAAGCTGGCAGAGCCGTTGCAGAGTACAGAAAAGCAGGCATCGAATGCCCTGTCTACCTTATGCCGTTGGGTGGTAGGAGTGAAGAATACAATCTTAATGTCCAAGAAGTCGCAAACATCTGTATGGAAAAAGGATGGAGGTTTACACCCCGACTACATATCAGTCTCTTCGGCAACGCCTGGGGTACCTGAACAAACACCACTTGAACGTGCTATGAAAGCACCAATTGATTTAGACAAATTGCGTAACAAAGGACTATAATGGATTTACACACTGAGATCAAAGACTGGATAAAAGACTATTGCAAACAAAATGACATTCAGCAGTTGGTTGTTGGAGTAAGTGGCGGCATTGACAGTGCAGTAGTAAGCACTCTTTGTGCATTAACAGGTATTCCTACTCTTACACTTGTGATGCCAATACGTCAGAAGCAAGAGCAAACTGACTTAGGTGTGGATCATTGCTTGTGGTTAGGCGAACACTATATGAATGCTAGTTTTGAAATGATTGATCTTACACCAGTATTCGAAAAGTTTGAAGATCTGTTTCAGTTTCCTAAGAATGAACTAGCACTAGCAAACTCACGTGCAAGACTGCGTATGATGACACTGTATCAAAAAGCACAAACATTTGGTGGCATAGTTGTTGGTACAGGAAACAAAGTAGAAGACTTTGGAGTAGGTTTTTATACAAAGTACGGTGATGGTGGAGTAGACATATCACCAATAGCTGATTTATATAAAACAGAAGTATGGGCACTAGGTAAAGAACTAGGAATTGATCAACGTATTATCGATGCAGAGCCAACAGATGGCTTGTGGGAAGATGGTAGAGTAGATAGCGACCAATTAAATGGACTATCCTACGAACAACTAGAATGGTGTATGGAATATATAGATGCATCAGAGGATATGATGACTAAAGAAGATCGTGAAAATATCAAATTGTATAAAACAATTAGAAACAAAAATTTACACAAAATGAACCCAATCCCGGTGTTCACAAAATCTAAGGAGATTTAAATGAAAGTAGGAGACTTAATTTTAGAAGCCGCTCGCAAACAAGCTGAAGGCGAAATTGCAGTGCATCAAGCAAACATTGAGGTATATAAAAGTATGCCAGCAGGAATTGGCGAGCATTCAGATGTCACTGAAGCAGTAATTGCAGAACTAAACAAACTAGCAGAAGCTGATGATAGGCTAGAGATGCTGGACAAATACTTCCCACAATAAGGAATCGCATGTTTGATAAAATTAAAAAAGCAATGGGCATCAAAGAAAAGACTGTTGTAAAAGAAAAGCCAAAGTCTAAAACTAAAAAAACAGACAAAGAAATTGCAACCGCCGCCGGCGAACCATATGTTAATATTATCAGTATGGACATTGATCCAGAGCAAATTAACAACGGCGCATTTGAGCTGGACTGGAATGAAAAGTTTATTGCAAATCTTGTACGTGCTGGCTATCAACAAAAGCCAAATGAAGAAGAACACGTAATTGTTGATAGATGGTTTCAAAATGTCTGTCGTAATGTTGCATTAGAAACATATGAACAAGAACAGGCTGATCCTGATGTACGTTATACTCAAAGTAGAGATCTTGGCGACGGATACACAGAAGTAAAATAATGCTCTTATACACTAATGGAGACTCGCACACTGCTGCCGCTGAATGTGTAAACAATCATGCGTTTGCAGAAGATGATAGTCGTTATTGGATGATGGGCCGAGCGCCTCATCCTGACAATCTAGCAAGCAGTTTTTCAAAACTACTAAGCAATAGGCTTAGTTGTGCTATGATATGTGCCGCAGAAAGTGCTAGTTCAAATGATCGTATTATTAGAACCACTAAACAATGGATGAAAAAACAAGAACACGAGTTGTATCGTACATTTATGATTATACAATGGAGCACATGGGAAAGAGAGGAGTGGCTTATTGATGGCACTTACTATCAAATCAATGCAAGTGGTACAGATGTGGTACCAAAAAGTCATGAGGAAAAGTACAAAGAATATGTTGCAGGTATAGACTGGAAAAAGAAAACAAAATCAGCACACACAAAAATATGGAACTTTCATCAATTACTGAACAAAAAGAAAATTAAACATATATTTTTCAATGGCAATAATACCTTTAGTAAAATTAAAACTAAAATGAAATGGGGCACTAATTACATCGATCCTTATGGAGATACTACATTTGATAAAGTAGTAGGAGCAAGTTGCGATACTGTATCGCCTACCAGTTGGCACTATGGTGCAGATGGGCATAGAGTATGGGCACAATTCTTAACAAAATATATACTTGACAATCGTCTAATCTAGTGTTATAATAAGTGTATTATTAACAAAAGGATTCGTATGAAGTATCTATTGATTGACACTGCTAACATGTTTTTCCGTGCAAGACACGTTGCATTCCGTGCAAGTGACCCATGGGAGAAAGTTGGATATGCACTGCACATAAGCATGGCCGCTATTAACAAAGTAGCAAAGAAGTTTGATGCTGATCATGTTGTGTTTTGTTTAGAAGGACGTAGCTGGCGTAAAGATTACTACAAGCCATACAAGGCAAATCGTACTGAAGCAAGAGCTGCACAAACTGAACGTGAACAAGAAGAAGACAAACTGTTTTGGGAAACATTTGACGACTTCAATCAATACCTACGTGAAAAAACTAATTGTAGTGTACTACGTGATGCCAACGCAGAAGCAGATGATCTAATTGCACGTTGGATTGCATTACATCCTACAGATGAACATGTTATCGTCAGTAGCGATAGTGACTTTTATCAATTGATTACAGAGAACGTAACCCAGTTTAATGGCATTACTGATAACTTGATTACACTAGAAGGCATATATGATGCCAAAGGCAAACAGGTTATAGACAAGAAGACTAAAGAGCCTAAACTGTTAGGTGATCCTGAGTACTTGTTGTTTGAAAAGTGCATGCGAGGCGATAGCAGTGATAACGTGTTTAGTGCATTTCCTGGTGTACGTAAGAAAGGCACTAAGAACAAAGTCGGCTTGTTAGAAGCATATGCAGATAGACATGCTAAAGGATATGCTTGGAACAACATGATGCTACAACGTTGGACTGATCATGAGGACAAAGAGCATAGAGTGTTAGATGACTACAACAGAAACAAACAGTTAATTGATCTTACACAACAACCTGCAGAAATAAAAGACAGGGTTGACTTAGAAATAATTAAACAAGTAAGCCACAAGGACATAGGACAAGTAGGTTCAAAGTTCTTGAAATTTTGTGGTAAATACGATTTGAATCGACTCAGTGAACATGCAGAACAGTATGGACGTTGGTTGAATCAAACATATCAAGGAGCATTAAAGCAATGAGTGAAACTATAGCAAGACCAATTGTAAACGGAAAGTTTTGGGTTATTAAACAAGACGAGAAGAAGATTGGATCAGTTGAAAAAGACAACAACGGTTACTTTGTTACAACTCAACAAGGCAATGCTCGATTTAAGACAATTAAAAGTTTACGTGATGTGACTAATATTGCATTTGAAGATGATCAAGAACGTATAAAGTATCCTGAGAATCAAGTAAACAACTTTCCTACTGATGTAAAACCATATAATGGTGTTTATAACATAAACACACGATTACCAATATACACAAAAGAAAAGAAGTCACGTAGTTGGTATGCCGCTGGATATTACAAAATTAAAATTGGTAAAAAAGTAAAAATGCACTTCTGTCCAAAATTGATCTTGTTAGAACGTTACGGATACATGGGTCCAGCTAAATCAGCAGACGGCTTTACATACAAATGAGCGGACTTTACATTAGAAAGTTTATTGACCGTGTTGCACAATGTGAAGCAACAAGTGCAAGCGACTTTGTTTGGAATATGGCAGACGCAAAGAACTTGCATGGTGATATTACAAAGTTAATGTTAGACATTAGGCTTTTACAATCAAATCCTACAGAAGAAACTTCCCAAACAATAGAAGTTGATGGTGGAAATTGGTAGTTAACTAAGCAGTTAACCACATTATCTACGCAGTTTATGGTAAATAACTGTGGAGATAATGAAATGAGTAGACCAAAACCAACTATATTAGTAGAAGTTACAGACAAAGCAACTTACAAAACAGAACAGGTTCTTGCTAGTACAGGCATTTGGGCAGTGTACTTTGAAGGCTCGCCTATTAACCTAAAAACATCTAACATGCTGGTACAGTACCCAGGACCTAAATATAAAAAGGTAAGTTTTTCTAACCCAGGGCATGCCATTAGTTTAGCAAAAAAATTAAACACACAATTCAAGACTGAAAAGTTTAGTGTTGTATTGCTACACAAGGGTGAACAAGTGTACCCTAATGCGAAGTAAGAAAGAAGAACTTACTCGTACCTTTATGGCATTATATTATGATGGTAGTACAGAACGTGCTAACTTTGATTACAAAACTGCACTACATTCGTGGTGGTATAACATACGTGATAATGGCGGAATGCGTCTTACCAGCACAGGATTTAAAATGCTGAAAGATCTCAAATTTGAATATTGGGATTTTGTTTTACCAGAAAACTTTGCACGTAAAAATAAACGTATCATACTTGGCTTAGATCGCAAACTACATTTTCCATATTACTACGGACGTAAACGTTTAAGTTTCTTTGGTTCACAGGAAGCAATGATGGCAAATCTCACAGGTGATTTGGAACAATGGTTGAATAATAATTTTGGATGATCACCCAGAAGATTTAGTGTGGCGTACTGTTGACCCAGATGATATTTGGGTCATGGACAAGCTGATACTGTCACGTAAATTAGGATACAAATGCGGACCAGTTGGCCAAGATGTTGCTACACCTGGTGTGTACATAGTGCGTCCTTGTGTGAACATCTTAGGATTAGGACTAGGTGCAAGTAAAGTATGGTTGGATAAAGGCACTACACATTTGCCCGTTGGATACTTTTGGTGCGAATGGTTTGATGGTGTGCATCTAAGTGTAGACTATCAATGGGGATTACAAAGTTTGTGTGTAGAAGGAATAAAACCTCCTGATACTCTAACACATTGGAAAGAATGGATACGTAGAGAGAATCAAATAGCATTACCTCTAATGCTACGCAATCTTGGTACCAAGTATGAATGGTTAAACTGTGAATACATTGGTGGTAAACTTATAGAAGTACATTTGAGAAATAACGAAGACTTTGCTAATAATATAAGTCATTTTATTCCGGTATGGGAAGGTGAGTCTACAATACCGCCTGCAGGTTATGCCTATAGACAGTATCCTGATGTACATGGTAGAATTGGTGCATTTATAAAATAATTGACATAGTACGTTTTTAGTGTTATAATAAATTAAAAAGGAACGTATTATGTATTTACAAACAAAAGATGTGTCGCTTTACACAAAAGTAAGTAGTAAACTTAAAAACGGCAGGTACTATAGAAACTTTGAAGAAGAACGTGCAGGATTACAACTTCAACAGTTTACAGTAGAAAAAACTGCAAAGGAACAAAGTCTACAAAACCAAAAAGAAATACTATGGCGTGCAGAAGCACTGAATATACCTACAGTGTTAATAACACCAAGAACTATACAGTTTCTAGGCAATAATAATGTAATAGCAGATGAAATAATGACAGACGCACAGATAAAAGCATTTGATACCAGCGAAAATCATTGGAGTAGAACTACTTGGAGAAGTGAAGTAAGTGACGAAGGAACCGAATGTCTTGAACTTAATTTAAACTATGAAAATTATTCTGTGCTAACAAGTGAACAAGGATTTTTTCACTATGTAGATGGCAAGTTCGTTAGAATAAAAAACAGACATACACAGATTGAAATGCTATGGGACTATGGCTTTGCAAGTAAAAGAGGCAGGCCGTTAACAGTGGGAAGAGCTACACATAGTGGTACCAAAGTTGAAATTATAGGATTGGTTAACTGGTTAGGAACACTTAGAAAATTAAACAAAGGCAGTGAAATTCAGTATAAAACACAACAAATTTATAATACATTGAATCGACATTACGCCTGGCCAGATCACTGGTAAAATAATAAGTATATGTATGAAACTATTCGACCAAGACAAACTAGTTACCATACAAATAATATACTACATGCCAGACTACCAAAAGTTAATTAACGAATTTGTTTGGCAAACACATGACACCGTACCAGACTATCCTCGTAGTGAACGTTTTATAAAATACTGGCACACTGACATTGATGCAGTAATTAAAGAAGCATATCTATATCACAAAAACTATTGGGGCGGCACAACCTACAGAGACATTACCGTAATCAATTAGGTTGACAAACGGTGTTTCAAATGTTACAATAAGTACATATTCACAGTTAGAACAAAGGAAAAAGAATATGGCATTAATAGTACTAGCATTATTATTTTCAATAGATAATAAAGAATTTCATAACACAGTTGCAGAACAGAAAGCAGCCGGTTACAAATGGTACAACCTAGCAGAGTGCAGGGTTGTAACTGACGGTTTACCTGCTATCACTATTGACAGTGTAAAAGGCAAAAGAGTTTGTTACAAACTTGCACTTACACGTGATGGTGCAAAATAATTGCTTGAGTGGTTTATAGTTGCTTTTATCTCTATGCCTAATACAGACCGCATAGAGATAAAATTGATGCAACAAAGTTTTACTAACGAAGCAGCCTGTATTAAATACATGCGAGAAACACCTGGTATTGTCAATGATATACAAATACTTGAACCGCGAAATACAGGAATGTATTTTCAGTGTCTTGACAATGAAGCTGTAGCTCGTTACAAAGTAAAACGTAAATCAATTTAAGGACAATTAGATGGCTGCTAAGAAGAACAAAGATTCAAAAGCATGGATGATACCTGAAGGCGAGAAACGTGAAAATGCAACCTATCATTATCTAGCACACAAAACAGTTAGTATGATACGTGAAGGTAAAAAGATACGTGTAAAGAAGTATCATCCTAAATTACAAAAGCATGTTTGGTTTATAGAAACCAAAATGCCAAGTCACAGTAAGTAGTGCAATTCCAAATACCAAGTGAAAGTATAAGAATAAGAGAACAGTTGTTTCCCTATCTACGTGAGCATTATGATTGTAAAATTATCAACAGTGCAGAGGATATCGAATCCAACAGAACACTTGTGTTTAGTGCTCCATTTGACAACTACCTACAACAAGCAATTAAAAAACACAACATAAACTTCTTTTATATCGACAATGGTTACATAGGCAATCACAACTACAAGAAGCCGTGGTATTATAGAATAAGTTACAACAGACTACAAAACACACGTGTTGGTACTTTTGGTACCAGTAGAATACACACACTTGAATTAGACGACCGCTGGGCAGATTGGAACACACTCGGCGATTATGACCTGCTGGTTATGCCACTGCCTAATAAACTGTTCACTTGGTTTGGAAAAGACTACGACACGTGGCGTAAACAAGTATTAGCAGAATATCCACATGCATTGGTTAGAGATAAGCCAGGTGGCAGGGCAAGTAGACAACAACGTTTCCAGGATATAGTTCCGTTGATAAGTAGCAGTCGCAAGGTAATTACACATCATAGTATGGCAGCAGTAGAAGCACTTTGTTTAGGCAAACCTGTGGAAATACTAGGAGAAAGTGCAGTGGAACATTGGCAAAATAAAACCAACTTTGATAGAACAGACATGCTTGAACACATAGCACACAGTCAGTTCAGCAGAGATGAATTTCGAGATGGTACTGCTTGGCACGTAACAATGGAGTATCAACTATGATTTATGCAATGTGGTATGTATTAGGAATCTTAACTGTGTTAGTTCTTCCATGGGCAGCACGTAACAGTGAAATGCTACAGTTTTTAAGCACCTGTGTAGGTTGATATGTGTGGTATCCTATTAGTAAAAAGCAAACAAGAACTACCACTAGAACAGCATCTTAGAGCATTAAGCATACTTAAAAGTCGTGGTCCTGATCACATACGTTACCAATATGAAAATGGTATATTCATTGCACAGGCAGTATTGCACATTACTGGCACAGATGATTACTATAAACAAACACACACAAACTTCTTAGCATACAACGGCGAGATATACAACTACAAAGAACTAGGCAACTATTCAAACGATATAGAATTTGTAGATGATTGCGTCAATGGCAATGCACGTGCATTAGCACGTGGATGGGGTCCTTGGGCATGGGCATGGACTGACGGTGTAACTGTGCGTTATGGCGCAGACCCACAAGGTGAAAAAACACTTTATCAATATAAAGACGAAGATATTCTTATTGTGTGTTCAGAATTAGCACCAATACTAGAATATGTAACGCCAGCAAAAATCAAGGGCAACTATACCACACGCCATTGGACCATGCTAGAACAAACACCATATGTGGGTATAACTAGAACAATACCAGGATGGGAATATACAAACGGTACAGTAAGCCAACCCATTGACATGCTTTGGAATTGGATTAAACCAGTTGAATGTACCTATCAAGAAGCACAAGAACAGTTTGCGAGCATATGGAAACAAACACTTAAAACAATGACGCCCAACTGTGACTATGCACTTACATACAGTTGCGGACTTGATTCAAGCATAATACTAAGCCACTTGGATAAACCAGAATTATATGCAACCAATATGCAGGGCAAAGATCCTATTGTTGATCACATACGCGATTTTTTATCTGATGAACAAATGCAACGTCTTCACCATTTGTCAATTAATGCAGAGCAGTGGGCTGAACTATTCACACAAGTGATTGAACGTACACGTATGCCTGTGCAAAGTTGGAGTTTTGTTGGACAGTGGGCCATAGCCCAAGCATGCGATCAACGTGTACTATTTACAGGTGCAGGTGCTGATGAACTGTTTGGCGGTTACGATATATATCAAAAACTAAACTACAATAACAACAGTCCTTACAGTGTGGACTCACCTTTATGGAGATGGTGTATGGACAGTTACGATCAGCATGCTGGACAAGCAACTTTACTTGCTGACTACTGGCATCAAATTTCAGGGTGTGACATAAGAGGAGTAGATGCGATAGCCGGAGCTCATGGTATCGAACCACGCAATCCATTTCTTGCAAAACCTGTTATGCAGTTTGTACTTAACTTACCATTCGAATACAAAGTAGGATCAGTGCCAAAGCCTTTAATAAGAGATTTATTTTTAGAACAATGGACTGTAAAGCACATATGGCCAAAGAAAGGTTTCAGCGGACACTGCAATGATAGTCTGCCTTATTTAGATGTGAGTGTAAGTGATACTGATAGAAATACACAATGGCGCGATGCAGTTATTGAAAGTTTTTTCACTCCCAAATATTCCCGTTATGAGGCTCCCAAAAAGGTGTCCAGTCTACGGCATTATTAAACCAATCAACATTGAACACAGTATCTGGATATTGTTTGAGATAATTGTGTAGTGTTCTTCTTGTTGTTTGTTGGCCAGGTGTCACAGCAGCAGTCTTCTGGTTATTATACTCGTACCATTCTATACCATAAGGTGCATCCTTATCAGTATATTTAAAAAGAAATTGTTGCCCAACTTCCGCTCTACAAATTTCTGCAAACTGTTCAAAGTTTTCAATCTGTGGTAAGTTCTTAAACTTATCCGCATATTTTGTATGTGTGGTAATAAAAGTTTCTACTGTGGCTATTTCAGATATACATTCTACTGCCCTTAAACGGCTTTCGCCATTGTTTATTCCAAATTTTTCATTACCAGTATAGTTTAACAACATTGGTTTGACTATGCCTTGTTCACGTATATCTTTGACCCAAAGATTCAGTTTGACAATATTTGCAATGTCGTACCAGTTACGCGGTTCATTGATAAATTCTTCAAGTGTATCTTCTGACAATCGTATGTTAATCCAATCGCATATATCCGATAGGCTATGTCCTGGTTGTATTCTAGCCTTAAGTACTCCTGGATCGTAGAATAAACAATGTTCACCATTGTGTAAACTCGCAACAATAGGATCAGTATCCTTAGGATAAGGAAGCACAGTATGAGAGAATGTTTTTATTGGGTTGGTCCAGTATTCCATATAATTACTTAGTGATGGAAAAAAGTGATAGCAAATATACGCCTCTAACCAGCCAAAAACAATGTCTTGCTGAAGAGAAACAACAAACTGATGGAATATGGATCAGTAGAGAAAAAGAACTAACCACAATTGGGGCTCTCAACGATCACATACTTGGTTGTGGTTATGATATAACGTCAGTAAGTCACGACAACTATGGATATCCTACTGTGTTTACCAAAGACAATAAAACACTTGCATGTAGGCTAGTTGATTTAGTAGAAGAAGCAGATTTAATGATATCTGACAATCACATGGTAGTCCCTACAAATGGAAAGTTTCTCAGTGTACTTCCAGAGTTTTGGGGACAATGGCAATTTGTGCCTGAATACATAGACAGACCTGCAACAATTGGTTATAATTGTTTTATGTATCGCTTACGTGGAGACAGAGATAGAGTATTCGAATTACTTACAAAACGTCACTTACTTGATTATGGACTTGTTAGTTACCTTGACAGAGATTACGATACTGTGAATTCACATGGCACATTAGAACAGTGTATAATTGATACCAACGTGAGTTTAATACTAGAAACATACACCCGTGATGAAACAATTGTTTTTAGTGAAAAGATATTTCGAGCATTACAAATACCACGTCCATGGTTGTTGTACTGTTCTCCTTTTAGTGTTGAACTGCTACGTTCACATGGATTTGATGTACTAGATGATTATGTAGATATTGCTTATGATAAGATTACAAACCATTGGCAAAGAATGGATGCAATAGTTGATCAACTAGAAACATTTATCAATCGCCAGTACACACGTAGGGATTACGAGCGATTTGAGCAGGCAGCAACACACAATCAACAATTGTTAGTTAGTTTACTCCACAGTTGGCCCAAAAAACTAAAGACTGTGATGTCATGCCTGACGCCTTAATACTAGGATGCTCGCATGCGGCTGGTGCATTAATGCATGAAGATCCTGAATATGGAGCACAGAACAGTTACCCAGTTTTATTAGCAAACATGCTTGGATACACACCACATAACCATGCTATCTCAGGTGGATCAAATGATGCAATGTTTAGAATATTTACTGAACAAGAACAACACTATGATTTAATCATTGCCTGTTGGACCGGCATGGACAGAGGTGAATACTTTCACCCAACACATGAACAATGGGTACCAATCAACTATGGTGAAGGTGACAGTTACGTTCGCAAGCCTAGCAAATATCTGTTGCAGGGTATACCAGTTGGTATTGAAATTGATGATAAACAAATGTATGAACACTACGGCAAACAGTGGCTTGCAATTGAAGGCAACCGACAACGTGGATTCAATAACAAACTTAAAAATATTCTAGCATTAAATGTGTATGCACAGAGCAAAGGCATTAAAGTTATTAATATTGACAGCTTCGACGGTATACATGAAAAACGCATTAGACCTTTTGCATATCCAACTACAGTATATCGCCCATTAAATGGTCCAATAAATGAATTTATAGGTTATTGTACTAGAAACAGTTATCCCACTGAGCCACGTGGGCATTTTTTCCGACCAGCACATCTGTCATATGCACAACATGTTAAGAATAAACTAGACAACACCAGGAGCCCTCTAAATGATTGAACTGCAAGGACCCACATACAAGTACAACGGTGAAGTACTCAGTGAGCCAGAAATAATTTTTATAAATGATCATTGTTATGACGAACAAGACCAGTGCTTTCATGTTAAAAAACTCTTAGACAATAGTACTTGTGATCCAAAATCTCACACTGTAATATTTGATCATATATTACATGACGATGAATTGTCTGATTACAACATTATGTATTTTCCTATATTCTTAGCAAGTGAATGCCAAGAGTTTATAGATCAAGATATACAGCCATTTTGGGACATTAAAACACGCATCTTTAATTTTTCAATTAACAAGCCTCGTATACATAGAAAATTTTTATTAGAGGAAATTGAACGCTTAAGACTAACAAGTTACAGACACAGTCTGGCTTGGCAATTCAACCCAGTAAACAGTATACCAGTAACTGATTTAAAATTTGGTCCAGAGACTGTACACCAAATGAGTATAGCCAATGGTAGTTTTAAAAACGCAGAAACATATGATGGGCTTCTTAAGCCAAAATTCCAAAACACCTGCATCAGCATAGTTACAGAGCCATGTTTTTACGAACGAGAAGCATTAATTACAGAGAAAACATTTATGGCAATTATGGGAGGCACTATTCCAATTTGGTTTGGAGGTTGGAAAAATGCACAGTCATTGGCTACACTGGGTTTCGATGTGTTTGAGGATATAGTTGATCATAGTTATGAAACACTAGATGATCCATATGAAAGATGTACTCAATCATTAGAACGTAACTTACATCTATTTGACTTAGAAAAAATGCAAAAAATAATCAAAGATAACAAACACAGACTACAACACAATGTAGATTTATTGATGTCAAATCCGTTCTTGCAAGAATGTTTTAAACAAGTAAGAATGAGTCAAGAACCATTGCGTAGTAGTTTGTTACGAATAATGCCTACATTTAGAAACAAAATGTTTCAAGACCAGGTTGTTGAATTTAAATGGTTTAATTAATGGATTTTTTTATAAACAGTTTATATCGTTACGCCGGTGAAGTGCTAACCAAACCAACAACAATATTTGTAACAGATCATCATTATGACGAAGAAAATGATGTTTGGCCACTGCAACAACTGTTAGATGCAAGTACCTGCAAGCCAGAGGAGCATACTTTACTTTTTGACATGATAATACATGATGATCGATTCGCACAGTACAATCCAATATGTGAACCATGGACCATGGAATGGTTACAAAATGAATTTGAAGAAGAAAATATTGTGCCTGACTGGACAAACAAAACTGTGCCTTTTAACTTTATGATTAACAAAGAGCGTCCACATAGAATTCATCTATTGAGGATGATAGAGAATGCAAAATTAACCAATTTTACATACAGTTTACCTTGGCTACACAACCAATATACCAATGTAAAGCCAACTAACTATATGATAGGCACTGAAATACAATTGGAAAATAGCATAATATTCGGAAGTATACGGAATAGTACAACGTATAAACAATTATTGCAAAAGAATGTGTTCGAGCCAAGTTGCATTAGTCTCATTACAGAACCTACCTACATTGAAAAAGAAGCACAGTTAAGTGAGAAAACAATAATGGCAATTTATGGCGGCACTGTTCCAATTTATGTTGGCGGCTGGCGAAGTGCTGATGCATTGCGGATACTCGGATTTGATGTTTTTGATGATATAGTAGATCATAGTTATGAAACATTAGAAGATCCTTGGGATAGAATAACAAAAGCATTCGAGTTAAATATCGATCTGCTTGAGAGCTTTACCGTAACAGATACAATACTAAAACGAATGCAATACAATTTGGATCTATTAACAGACGGAGTTTTTAGAAAAGCATTAGAGCATATTAAAGGACCTGCACCATTAGCAATAGGTAAATTATAATAATGATTATTAACAGTAGTAATAGCTGGGGTCCTTTAAAAGAGGTATGGCTTGGTGATGTCTATCCAGCTGATTGGTACGATCATTTACCAACACAAACAAGAGATGCATTTCGTACTATTACTGAAATGACCAAAGAAGACCTAGACATAATACAAACTACCATTGAATCGTTTGGAGTGCATGTTCGCAGACCAACCTATGACACTATTGATTCCTTCATTGATGCATACACCAGACAACTAATTAAGCCTCAAATTACACCAAGAGATCAATTTGTTACACTAGGCAATAAATTAATTGCACACAAATGGCATACAAAAGCCTGGGAATCGGTATTAGAAGAATATAAACTTGATACTGAATGCAGTGTCATTCTTACTGATAATGTAGCTCTAAATGGTGCAAATGTTATAAGAATGAACAAAGATCTTATAATCGATACTCCGCACGGTGAACAAATGAATAATGATTTTCTGTCAGATTACAATGTTACTATTGTAAACAATGGTGGACACATAGATGGATGCTTTGCTATTCTTAAACCAGGACTATTGATTGCAAGTAATTATTTTCCTAGTTACGATGAAACCTTTCCTGGATGGACAAAGATTGATCTTAGTAATCCAGAGTTTGAACAACAAGATTTTGCTTACAACGGGAAATGGTGGCTGCCGGATGTAAACATAAACAATAACAAAAGTTTTGGAAAACATATCGAACAACACGCAGTAGACTGGGTAGGCGATTATACTGAAACGTATTTTGAATTAAACTGTTTGGTAATCAATGAACAAAATGTTATAATGTTAGGTAGTAATAAAAACTTAGAATTACAACTAGACAAACACGATATACAAGTTCATTGGGTTCCGTTTCGTACAAGAAGTTTCTGGGATGGTGGTATGCACTGTTTAACAGTGGATATAAATAGAAAATGATATTAACAGTGTTAAAAGATTGGCTTTGGTGGTACAAAAAACAAGCACCAAAGTATGGTTACTTTGATAGCATAACATACAGTTATTTCAATGCACGATATTTTAAAAGAGATGGAAACTGGCGAAAGGCCACATATGAAACCCGGTGATTACATAGCCCTGCATCTATTGAACTGTGTGATATGTGCAATAACAATTGGCATATTATATAACGTATATTTTGGTTGACTTTTATTTTAAAGATGCTATAATGTATTTTTATTTAGGAGAATACAATGGAACCGAATCCACATTATATTAATATGTTAATCAACATTGGCATATTCGGTTTATTAGTTTACGTTGCAATAAACGTATAAAAGAATGGACTGTTAGCTCAGCTGGATAGAGCATCTGACTACGAATCAGAAGGTCGGGAGTTCGAATCTCTCACAGTTCACCAATTTATAGGGGACAAGTGTTACGGTAGCACGAGTGGCTCCAACCCACTAAGCCAGGGTTCGACTCCTTGGTCCTCTGCCAAACATGCCGGCATAGCTCAGTTGGTAGAGCAGTTGATTTGTAATCATCAGGTCGCGAGTTCAAATCTTGCTGCCGGCACCACTCTCTAATAAGTATCGATATGGAAACAATAGCAATACAATTTGATTTAACTTTTAACGACGTAGAAAGTGGCTTGCGTTTGGAAATATCGTTTAATAATAAATTATTGCAAAAGATAGATGCAACAGAGACAACACAAAAAATACAGTTTGGTGTTGATTGTGTGCCTGGAGACCAACTGTTATGTTTTACTCTAAAAAACAAAACTCCGCAACATACTATATTAAATGATCAAGGCGAGATAGTTAAAGATAGTTCTATCGGTATTGAAAACTTTGTAATCGACCATGTAGCATTAGAACACACATTTTATGAACAATGCAGATATAATCATGACTTTAATGGATCACAAGAACCAATAGATGATGACTTCTTTGGGATTATAGGTTGCAATGGTACTGTATCTTTGAAGTTTACCAGTCCTGTTTATCGCTGGTTAGTCGACACCATGTAATACTAATCGTTCCAATTGTATTCAAAATACATGTTTACAATTTCTGTAAAGAAATACACCGTTATCAATACAAATGGCAATACTATTAAAAACAATATAAGCAATAATCTACGCACTGGCAGTGAACGTTTTTCCCACCAATGTATAGCAATCTTTATTCCTGACTTAATTTTGTTTACTATATAATCACCAATCACATAACGTATGAGTCTTACAATAATCAGCACTGGTGACGCAATAACATCAATTAACAACAGCACAAGATCCACTGCTACATCAACACTATGATCTACCGTCCACTTTTCACGCCAATTACGCCATTTTGTTCTAATTTTATCAAGCATGAAAATACTTATCAATAAATATTAGCATGTTAGAAGCAGTACAACTAGATTACAATTTTGATATATTCACAAAGGCTGACTATAGTGTTCATAGTGGCAGTTGTATCGCACATCAAGTGCATGAACTCAAAGATATACATGAAAAGTTTGGAGGCTTTCCAGACAGTTACGACATGGGCAACACTTTGATCAGACAACTATGGTGGACCAGAGAACAACTAGACTTTGACGAACTAGGCGATAAACTTGGCATAGAAGTTGTTACAGTCAGCAGTATATTACAACCGCCTGGCAATGTAATTCCTGTACACAGAGATACTTTTTTCCAAATTAAACGTGCCTATCCAAATGACACGCGACTTAAAGTAAGAGCCAACATGTACCTAGAAGACTGGCATGTAGGAGAATACATACAGTATCAAAAAGACAATGAATGGCACAACAGCACTCATTGGAGTGCTGGCGATGGATGGATATGGGATAGCGATCACATGCAT
>WLWE01001037.1_pt1 | contig 22128 bp, 30 predicted proteins | sample 6718301 | NCBI WGS metagenome assembly WLWE01 (sample SAMN12718691, study PRJNA515312) | sponge metagenome | isolation source: marine sponge | host: Mycale hentscheli | place: New Zealand: South Island, Marlborough, Capsize Point | collected 2003-05-01 | reverse complement strand
CAGCCATTTTAGATTCTGTTGGCAAGAAAACAGACCTAGAAATAAAACAGGCTGAAGAAGAGTTTAAATCTGCACACGAGTCAGGTGATACATCCAAGATCGCTGAAGCTCAAAAGTTATTAACTGATGCTCAGATTCGTCAGAGAGATATAGCCGGGAGAACGCAACGCTTAAAGAATGCGCCTCCTGTAGAGGAAACAGCGCCACCTATTCCTGAAAGGCCAAAACTTAGTGAGGCTCAGGTAAAGTGGCAAGGTGAGAACCCTTGGTTCCAACCAACCGCAAGAGAAGGAGAACAGGTTCCTGCTCTTCACAAAGAGATGACAGCGGTAGGTTATGCAATACATGACACCCTAACTAGAGAGTTAGGCATTGACCCTGTCGCTCAGGAAGAGCGTTATTATTCTGAAGTCGATAAAAGAATGCGAACTAGATTCCCTGATTATTTTGGGGAAGAGGCAGTAGTAGAGGAACCTCCCGTAAGTCGGACTACTCCGCAGCCTCGCAGTAATACCAACGTGGTCGCTCCATCAAAACGAAACAATGGAGCTAAAACACGCAAACTACGACTTACCAAGTCTCAAGCTGATGTCGCTAAGAAGCTTGGGATAACCAACGAACAGTACGCTGCTGAATTCATGAAAATGTAGGAGAAAGCAATGTCAGAAGATATTAGCGCAAAAGAGGTGGATACCACCGCACGTTCTGAAGAAGAACGCAGTAATCAAGCTAGACCAAGCGATGCTTGGAGACCTGCGTCTGCTCTACCCGATCCAACTCCTATAAAGGGTTGGAGGTTTCGCTGGATTCGTACCAGCTCACTGGGACAGGCAGACAACACGAATGTCTCGCAAAAGATGCGTGAAGGATGGATACCTGTGAAAGCAGAAGATCATCCTGAGTTAAAAGTGATGTCTGATGTTGATTCCAAATTTAAAGGAAATGTTGAGGTAGGCGGTCTCTTGTTGTGTAAAATTCCTGAAGAGGAAATTACAAAGAGAGATAAGTATTACAGCAACTTAGCTCAAAATCAGATGGATGCGGTTGACAATAGTTTCTTGCGAGAAGAAAACCCTGTGATGCCTCTCATCAAAGATAGGTCGAGCAGGACAACTTATAGTAAACATTGAGGATGGTTCTTTAAGGGGCTGTCTTCACTAATGACAATAGGAGACTACTATGTCTGCGACTGCAACCCCTATGGGAGCAGAACCAGTTGGCGGTTTATCTGCCTGTGGTTCGTTCTCTGGAAAGGTTCGTCATATAAAAGTAGCCAGCGGTTATGCGGCTAATATTTTTTATGGCGATTTTGTAAAGCTGGTCAATACCGGAACTATCGAAAAAGATACTGGTACTGCAACAGCAACTCCGATTGGTATTTTTATGGGTTGTTTTTACACTGACCCTAACACCAGTCAGCCTACATTTAATCAAATGTGGCCTACAGGAACTGTAGCGTCTGATGCTATGGCTTATGTTCTTGATGATCCTGATGCAGTTTTTAGGATGCAAGGAAACGCTGCTTTAGCACAAACTACTCTTGGCAATAACATTGCTATTGTTCAGACGGCGGGTACTGTTCAAGCTGGCAGAAGCCATAACTCAGTTAACGCTTCTACTGCTGCCACTACGAATACTCTTCCTTTACGGATTATAGAGTTTATGGACGGCCCAGATAGCACTGTAGGTGACGCATTTACGGATGTGTTGTTAACCTATAATGCTGGAATGCATCAATACAGAAATGCCACAGGCATATAGGAGGCTTAGCGAATGGCTATATCAAGAGCGCAAATGCTCAAAGAGCTACTTCCGGGTCTTAACGCCCTGTTTGGCTTAGAGTATGCAAAGTACGAAGACGAGGACAGAATGATTTACGAAACTGAATCTTCTGACCGTTCTTTTGAAGAAGAAGTAAAGTTGAGTGGATTTGGCGCTGCGCCTGTGAAGCCTGAAGGTTCTGCAATCAATTATGATTCAGCGCAAGAAGCTTTCACTGCTCGTTATACTCACGAGACTGTAGCTCAGGGTTTCGCTATTACTGAAGAAGCAATGGAGGATAACCTCTATGCGTCTTTGTCTCAGCGATACACTAAAGCTTTGGCAAGAGCGATGGCTTACACCAAGCAAGTTAAAGCTGCCTTCCCACTAAACAATGGTTTCACTAACGCTTATCAATCTGGCGATGGTGTTAACTTGTTTACTGCGGTTGGCGATGGCGTAGCTGGCGGTGGTGGTCACCCTCAAGTTAATGGTGGTTTTAACTCAAACCGTCCTGCAACAGCGGCTGATTTGAATGAGACTTCATTGGAAGATGCGATCATTGCGATTGCAGCTTACACCGATGAGCGTGGACTTCTTATTGCGGCTCGACCAAGACGTTTGATTGTTCCACCTAACCTGATGTTTGTTGCTACTCGAATCCTAGATTCAGAGTTGCGTGTCAGTACATCTGATAACGACATCAATGCCATTAAAAATAATGGCTCCATTCCTGAAGGCTACGCTGTCAATCACTATCTGACTGACACCAATGCTTTCTACATCATCACTGATGTACCGAATGGCATGAAGCACTTTGAGCGTACTGCGCTTGAAACTTCAATGGACGGTGATTTCGATACTGGTAACGTGCGCTACAAAGCGCGAGAGCGTTACAGCTTCGGTGTCTCTGACCCACTAGGAATATACGGTTCTCCGGGTACTTCCTAAACGATAGGGGGCGGCTTTTGTCGCCCCTTATTTTATTCTTGGTACATAAAGTTTTAGCGACCAGCCAAGTGGACGTTTACGAAGACGCTAAGACCAATCCTTTCGTAAAGAGGTAACTATAATGGCTTTATCAACATTCCAAGGCCCGATCAGATCAATGGGTGGTTCTTACAATCAAGGGCCAGAATCAGTAGTTGCGTTAACGGCTGATACTACAATTAACCCTACCGATCATGCGGGTAAACTAATTCTTATCAATAACTCCACTCTGACTATTACTCTTCCTACTATAAATGCAGACGGCCTTGTCGCTTCTGCTGGCCCTTTCCGAAAAGGTGGTGGCCCTAACACATTAAGCAATGTGGGAATTGAGTACCGTTTTCTTATGCTAACCTCTTCTGGAACAAGCACCACCATTGGAAGTGCCACTGTCGGTGATATTATGATTGGATCAATGGTTCAAGGTAAAGCTGGCTTGGGTGCTGTCCATGTGTTTGAGCCAAATGGCTCCTCTAACTACCAGTTAGTTTTCGATGGAACAACGACTGGTGGTGTGGCAGGAAGTTATTTCTCTATAACTGCTGTGTTTGCTAATCGTTATTTAGTTCAAGGTGTTAACCTTGGTAGCGGAACTTTAGCAACCCCTTTTAGCGGTTAGATTATAGCGGGGCTTGCCCCGCTTTTACTGGAGGTTTATATGGCAGATGCACTTACCAGCCAAGTAATTGAGGATGGCCCACGAAATGCTGTCTTAAAGTTTACAAATGTGAGTGACGGGACAGGTCAAACAGATGCGGTTCTGGTAGATGTTTCTACTTTAAGTTCTGATCCTCTTACCGGACAAGTTTGTAACGGCGTTGTGTTGCAGGGAATAACTTATTCTAATGTAGGTATGGGCGTTGAATTATTTTGGGATGCCAGTACCAATGTTCCTTTGCTTAATCTATTAGAGAACTGGTCTGACCAGTTAGACTTTACCCCGACAGGTATCCCTAATAGCGGAGCAGCGGGAAAGACAGGAGATATTTTAGTGACCACCAGCAATGCTGGCGCTAACGACACTTATCTTTTGATCCTAACTTTAACTAAGACGTATGCAAGCGTTTAGGGCATTTTATTATGGCTAAGAAACTAGAAGTAGTTCAAAACGGAAACTTTAGTAATGGCGATCCGGTTTATCAAATTGGTAGCACTAATTCGGATGGTGAGCTTGAGATAGCAGTCTTTGAGCTAATGACAGAGACTGAGGCTAAATCAAAACTTAAAAGCATGGGTGGTTCTTCCTCTTCTTCTAAAAAAAAAGAAGTAGTTGAGGAAGTAGAAGAAACGTCTAAAGCTGAACTGAATCAAATGACAAAGATTCAATTAGAAGACTTTGCTCGTGAGTTTGGTGTTGAATTAGATCGTAGGGAAAAAAAAGAAACTCTCGTAAAGCAGGCTTACAAGGCGCAGTTTGATGGCTAGAAATTATCGAGGCGAATACGATAATTATCACAAGAAGTCTGCTCAAAAGAAAAATAGAGCTGGCAGAAATGCTGCTCGAAATTCTTTAAAGGCTTCTGGCTCTGTAAAAAAGGGCGATGGGAAAGATGTTCATCACAAGGATGGTAACCCTAGAAATAACAAACGCTCTAACCTAAGCGTAGTTTCTAAGACATCTAATCGAAAACGCACTTTAAAAAAAGGCGGCGCTACTAAAAGAAAAGACATGGGGATAAAAACCTCTGTTAAGTCCGGTAACTTTCGAGCAACCAAGAAAGGCGCAGGAATGACAGATAAGGGTGTAAAAGCTTACAGAAAGGCTAATCCCGGCAGTAAATTAAAGACCGCTGTTACAGAAAAAAAACCCTCAAAGGCTAATGCAAAAAGACGAAAGTCCTATTGCGCTCGCTCTGAAGGACAAATGAAAAAGTTTCCTAAAGCAGCAAAAGACCCTAACAGTCGTTTGCGACAAGCCAGAAAGCGATGGAGATGTTGATATGAAAGGTAAAGAGAAAGTGGGCTATGTTATGAAAGAGTTTAAAGACGGTAAGCTTAAGTCTAGCTCTGGAAAGAAAGTCACTGATCGAAACCAAGCGATGGCTATTGCTATGAGCGAGGCTGGCATCAACAAAAAAATGTTTACTGGAGGTAGAGTCGGTGACGGCAAAGCGGTTCAGGGACAAACGCGAGGTAGAATTGTCTGATGGCTACTAGCGGAACTTACACTTTTAATCTTGATCTAGGCGATGTTATGGAAGAAGCCTATGAGCGTTGTGGTTTAGAGTTGCGTTCTGGCTTTGATTATCGCACAGCAAGAAGAAGCTTAAACCTTTTAATGCTGGACTGGCAAAACAGAGGGCTAAGTTTGTGGACGGTTAAGGGTGCAACAGAGACTCTAACTCCGGGGCAAGGAGCTTATCCTTTAACTTCTGAGAAGTTGGATATAGTAGAAGCTTTCATGAGAACCAACGCAGGTGATACTACTAAACAGTCAGACCTGACTATGCAGCGCATTTCTATTGCTCAGTATTCTCATCAAACCAATAAGTTGTTACAGGGAAGACCTATCCAGTATTGGGTTGAAAGAGCGCCTAGCGGAATTACTATTAATGTGTGGCCTGTTCCTGATTCTTCGCAAACTTGGACATTTGGCTATTACTACATGGAAAGAATAGAAGATGCTGGAAGCCCAGCTTCTTTGAATATGGATGTTCCAGCTAGGTTTCTACCCTGCTTAACCGCAGGATTAGCTTATATGATTGCTCAAAAGAAACCTGAAGCTGCTCAGCTTGTTCCTATGTTAAAAGAACTATACGAAGAACAATGGACTATGGCTGCTGATTCAGCCAGAGAGAAAGCTTCTCTTTATGTTGTGCCGGGTGGGTATCAATACTTATGAGTAGTTATGCGAGCGGCAAACACGCTTTTGGGTTTTGTGATCGAACTGGTTTTCGATACAAGCTTAGAGACCTTGTTCCTCAAATAGAAGCAGGCAGACCTAATGGTATGCTTGTAGGCAAAGACGTAGTCGATGTAGATAATCCTCAGTGGAGGTTAGGACTTATTAATATGTCCGATCCTCAGGCTTTAAGAAACCCAAGACCTGATGGCGGTTTTCATCAAAGCAGAGAACTTTCTGCATTTGATCCTGTCGGCGGTGGAAACACAGCAATGGGAAGTCGTACTGTTGGTCTTGATTGTTCTGGTCATGTGGGAAGAGTTACGGTAGAGATTATACCTATTACTGCTACAGCTACGGTCACAGGAGTTTCAGCTACAGCTAACCTTGGTAATATTTCGGTAGAAACTAACGAAGTTGATGTGACGGTAAGTGTTACTGGAGTAGCAGCTACTGGAGCTGTGGGTGATGTGACTCCTGTCTCTGACACGTTTGCCATAACAGTTTCTAATCCGGGTAGTGGTAACAAGTATTACATTGATGGCGTTCAACAGGCTACGGTTAGTCTTACTGAAGGAAACACCTATCGTTTTGACCAGTCAGATTCTACTAATGGAACTCATCCTTTGCGTTTTTCTACAATAAGCGATGGCACTTGGGGTGGTGGTTCTGAATACACCACTGGCGTGGTAACTGTAGGTAGTCCGGGTTCGTCTGGCGCTTATACGCAAATAACTGTAGCTATCGGAGCGCCTACGCTTTACTACTACTGTTCTAATCATAGCGGCATGGGAGGACAGGCGAATACGCCTTCATAATTATGGCAGTGAGAAAAAAAGCACCCGCAAAGAAAAAAGCAAAGTCTCGTGTAAACGAGGCTGGTAATTACACTAAGCCAACCATGCGTAAAAGTCTTTTTAATAGAATTAAAGCAGGATCAAAAGGTGGCAAGCCCGGACAGTGGTCTGCACGAAAAGCGCAAATGTTAGCTAAACAATACAAGGATAAAGGAGGGGGCTATAAATAATGGCTCTTAAAAAATCTCAGAAGTCTTTGAAGAAGTGGACTAACCAGAAATGGAGAACTAAGTCTGGTAAGCCTAGTGCTAAAACAGGTGAAAGGTATTTACCTAGTAGTGCAATAAAGTCGTTATCTCCTCAAGAATATGCAGCGACTACCCGAAAGAAAAGAAAAGACAGTAAAGCTGGAAAGCAACATTCTTCACAACCTAAACGAATTGCCAGAAAAACGGCTAGGCACAGATAATGGCTTTTACTTTTACTACATTAAAGACAGCTATACAGGATTATCTTGAGAGTAGTGAGACTACTTTTGTTACTAACTTGCCTACCATTATTACTCAGGCTGAGCAAAGAATTCTAAGAACGTGTCAAATACCTGATTTGCGTAAGAATGATACGGGAACATTAAGTCAGGGGAATCCGTATCTAACGATGCCTGATGGATTTTTAGCGTCTTATTCTTTAGCGATTGATAATACTGGTTATGAGTTTCTTATATTTAAAGACGTTAACTTTATGCGTGAGGCTTATCCGGTAGAAGCCACTCAGGGTGTTCCTAAGTATTACAGCATTTTCGATGATACTCGTTTTATTATTGGGCCAACTCCTGATGCTAATTACGCAGTTGAGCTTCATTATATGTATGAACCTGAGTCAATCACCACTACAGCAAGCGGTGAGAGCTGGTTAGGTTCTAACGCAGAAAACGCTTTGCTTTATGCTTGTTTGGTTGAGGGCTATACCTACCTTAAGGGAGAGCCTGATCAAATGCAGTGGTATAACGCTAAGTATGAAGATGCAGTTTCGAGGCTGAAGTCATTGGGTGAAGGATATGATACTACTGATTCCTTTAGATCGGGAGCTGTAAGGAGTGTAAGAATCTAATGTTTACGGTTGATATAAAATCTGACGTTGGTCAGGTCGGTGTAGAAACCACTCACAATCGCGGCTTCACTCCTGAGGAACTTTCAGTTGATTGCGCTAATAAAATTATTTCAATCTCTCAAAGTGCTGACCCTGTATTAAGGCAGCAAGCAGAAGCTTTTAAATCTCAAATTCAACAAATTGTTTTATATTACATGAAGCAATCTGCAAAAAGTGAGCGAACAACTATCTATAATCTTTTACTTAATGCCGGGGAAGCTTCTTTGGCAGAACACATTAGGAGGCTTTAAATGGCTTTTTCAGGCAACTATATGTGTACCAGTTTTAAGACTGAACTTATGACTGCGACACACAATTTTACTAATTCAACAGGCAATACTTTTAAGTTAGCCTTGTATGATAACAGTGCATCTTTTACCGCAGCTACTACTGCATATACGACTTCTAATGAAATATCAGGAAGCGGATATTCGGCAGGCGGTGGTACTCTTACTAATGTAACGCCTACATCAAGCAGCACCACGGCTTTTACAGACTTTGATGATTTGACCTTTAGTACAGCAACCATAACAGCTAGAGGCGCACTCATTTATAATGATACTGCTGCTGGCGATCCCAGTGTTGTTGTATTCGATTTTGGTGGTGATAAGACATCTACTGCTGGTGATTTTAAAATCGTTATGCCTACTGCGGATTCTTCAAATGCGTTGATTAGGATTGCTTAATGTCTGGGGTTGGTTGGGGTCGCGCCGCATGGGGTGATGGAACATGGGGTGAAGACACAACCGCCACGATTGTTATCGGAGGATGGGGTCGAGGCGCTTGGGGTGACGGCGCTTGGGGAGAATCTCTAGGGCTTCAGGCCACAGGCCAAGTAGGAAATGTAGGCGCAGGAAGTATTTTTGCTGGAGCTACCGTTAATGTAACGGGAGTTGCAGCTACTGGAGTGGTTGGAACAGCCAATGTTCTAGCTCCGGGGGAAGTAGCGGTAAGCAGTGTTGTAGCTACAGGAGAAGTAGGTAGCGTTACTGTACATCACAACGCTCAAATCTCGGCAACGGGAGTAGAGGCTACAGGTGAGGTCGGCACTGCTGGCGTTCAACAAACAACAGGAGTTTATCCGACAGGAGTTTCTGGAACTGCTGAGCTAGGAACTTCGTTTAGTGTTGTTGCTCCCGCTAATGTTTCACCAACAGGACTGCAAGCGACAGGCGTACTCAATGGCGTTACTGTTGACTTGTTAATAGAAATACCTGTTACTGGTTTATCAGCAACATCTGCGCTTGGTACGGCCTATGTCGTAGAGGCTGCAACTAATGTATATCCGACAGGATTGAGTGCAACAGGTGAGGTAGGTCGAGTCCTTATCTGGCAAAACATTGATCCTTCGCAGAATCCTAACTGGATTAACATGACTCCTTCTCAAACACCAAATTGGACAAGCATCCCTTGATAACTTGAGGTAATGAAATGGCAACTTACACAAATGATTTAAGACTAAAAGAAATAGCGACAGGTGACGAAAGCGGAACGTGGGGTACATCTACCAACACGAACCTTTCCTTGGTTGCAGATGCTTTTAGTTATGGAACCAAGCAGATGGCTGCTGATTCTAACGAAACCTTTACAATGGCTGACGCTACGGCTGATCCCACTCGTTCTTTGTTTTTAAAGATTACTTCAGCGGTTTCTTTAACTACAACGCGAGAGGTAACCCTTGGGCCTAATACGGTTTCTAAAGTCTGGATGATTGAGAACTCTACCACTGGCGGTCAGAGTATTACGATCAAGCAGGGTTCTGGTGGAACAGTGACGATTGCTAACGGTTCTAAAGCTTACGTCTACGCAGACGGAGCTGGCGCTGGCGCAGCGGTTATTGATGCAAACTTTACAGAAGCTGGTGGTGGTACTGTTAGTTCTGTTCAAGTAGCTGGAGGAACCACAGGACTTACCTATACAGGTGGGCCGATAACCTCTAGCGGCACGATTACAATGGCTGGTACGTTGGCAACAGGTCATGGTGGAACAGGTTCTACAGCTACTAACTATTGTAACCTAGCATCGAATGTTACCGGAACGCTTCCTACCGCTAATGGCGGTACAGGGTCAACAGCAGTTCAGTATTGTGATCTTGCTGCTAACGTGACAGGAGTATTACCTTTTGCTAACGGTGGTTCTGGTGCAATAACTCCTTTACTAAAAGGAATTAGTTACTCTGCGGTTAACAGAGACTACATCATAGCGACAGCGGGAGGCATTACGATTACTTTGCCTTCTGGCCCATCGGCTGGTGATACGGTAACAATTAAGGATGGAACGGGAGCTGCTGCTACTAGCAGTTTTACCGTGGACAGAAACTCCAGCAACATAGCGAGTTCTGCTACTAACCTAACTTTTGATAAGAACTTCGCAGAAATTGTGATGACCTACATAAACGTCACCATTGGTTGGAGCGTATAAATGACGAATTTAGCCGATCTGCTGCCCGCAGGTGGCGGTCAAAACAACACAGACTTTGTAGCTGACGGGACTATTAGTTCTGGTGCGCCTGTTATTCTCACAGCGGCGGGGAAGGCTGCGGCTATTAGTGGTACAGCAGCGGGTGGGGGAACTGCCGTAAATTTTGAAGCAGCTACTACGATGTACCCCGCTATTGTTTATGATTCAGCCAATAACAAAATGGTTATATTTTATGAAGATCAAGATAACAGTCGGTATGGAACGGCTATTGTAGGAACTGTCAGCGGAACGAGTATTAGTTATGGAACACCTGTTATTTTTAATAGCGGTACGACTACTTACATAAATGCAACTTACGATCCTGATACATCACAGACTGTGACTGTGTATAAAGACGAAAGTAACAGCAACTACGGAACGGCTATCGTGGGAGCGGTTTCAGGAACAAGTATTTCATTCGGTTCGGAAGCGGTTTATGCGTCAGTTAATGTGTATTACAACAATGTAACTTACGACACTACCAACGATAAAGTTGTAATTGCTTATATGGATTATAGCGGAAGCCAATATGGAAAATCTCTTATTGGGACAGTTTCAGGAACAAGTATAAGCTATGGGTCGGCAACTACGTTTGAGTCAGGTAGCACCAACTACATTGGTATTTGCTATGACTCTTCTAATGATCGTACAGTCATATCGTATCAAGATGCCGATGACACTAACAAAGGTAAAGCTGTTGTAGGAACAACTTCGGGAACGAGCATTAGTTTTGGCACTGCTGTAACTTTTGAATCTGGCATAATTTCGGAGTCAGCAGCAGCTTTTGATACGAATGTTAACCGAGTTTTAATAGCTTACCGTTTAAGTGGTTCTGGGGGTGTAGCTGTTGCGGGAGAAGTTTCTGGGACGAGTATTACCTTTGGTGGCACAGTGCTGATTACAAGTGAACCGTTATATATTATGGGTATTGCTTTTGATGCTAATGCTGGAAAAACAATTATACCTTACAACACACCGAGTAACACAGCGGCTTATCGACTAGCATCAATTAGTGGAACAACTACCACTTTGGATAGTGAAGTGGCTTTTAACGCTCCTGCACAGCCTAAGTATCCGTTTGTTGCTTATAACAGTACCGAGAAAGTAGACGTTATTACCTTCTACAACAATTTAGATAATTACGGCTATTCAACTGTTGTACAAGTAGCAGAGGTTAGCAACCTCACCTCAACAAACCTCTTAGGTATTGCCTCTGGCGCAATAAGCGACACAGCGACAGGCACGATTAACACTTGGGGTTCTAGGAACGAGGTGCAGACAAGTCTCACGATTGGCTCTGATTATTACGTCCAGACAGACGGACGAATAGAGGCAGGAGTAACAAATATCGCTTACGATATTTCCTCGGCAACTTATACACAAAATTTTTCTGTTTCCTCGCAAAGCACCGATCCTGTAGGCTTAGTGTTTAGTCCTGACGGAACAAGTATGTATGTGGTAAGTGGTGTTTATCCACCCGGAGCTAAAAACATTTTTCAATATGCCTTAACCACTGCTTTTGATATTAGCACCGCATCGTTGTCTAAAGATTTTGATTCTTCTGGTCAAGACTCACAAGCAAGGGGAATACAATTTAATGCAGATGGCACTAAAATGTTTATTAACGGAGTAACGGGGGATGCTTATTTTCAATATTCCCTGTCTTCAGCATATGACATATCAACAGGGTCTTATGATTCGGTAAGTTTTAGCCTCTCTTCTCAAGATGGCAATATGGAAGATGTTGTTTTTAATGCAGATGGGACTAAGTTTTATGGAGTTGGGTTAAACACCTATGCGATTTACCAATACTCTTGCTCTTCAGCTTTTGATTTGTCCACAGCGTCTTACGACTCAGTAAGCTTTAGTATTTCTTCGCAAGATAACAGCCCAAGAGATTTATTTTTTAAACCTGATGGCAGCAAAATGTGGTTATTAGGAAGACAAAATAATTCGATTTACCAGTATAGCCTTTCCTCGGCTTTTGATTTGTCTACAGCTTCTTATGATTCAATTAGTTTTTCTGTTAATTCAGAAGAAACTTCGCCGGGAGGTTTAGCTTTTAGTGCTAATGGTGAGAAATTCTACGTTTGCGGCGGGACAGGTGATGACGTTAATCAATACGCCACAACTGCAAGTGCTTTTTCCACTGATCATCTTATCGGCAAAGCAATCACAGCCACACAGATTAATATCAAGGATTACACAGGATGACAAATTTAAGCGATCTGTTTCCTGCGGGAGCGGGTAAGCAAGTAAGTTTCACAGCAAGCGGTAACGTCACCAGCTCTGGTAAGCCTGTTATTTTAAATAGCGATGGGACAGTGAGTGAGGTGTCGGGTACTTCTGAGTCAATAGGTTCTGCCACTGACCCATTTGCTCAAAACGCTGACAGTTATAACAATATTTGGGGTTTGCAACGACAGGTTACTTACGATACAACTGCTGATCGCATTATACTTGTAACTAACGCCAAACAAAACACTTCCAATGACCAAGTAAGAGTAGTAGCAGGTCAGGTGAGTGGTTCGACCTGTACGTTTGGAAACTCCATTGGAGTCTCAAGCACAGAAACTGGGACAGGTCTTAATTTACCTCAGGTCTCTTGCGCTATTTGTTTTGATGAGGACAATGGCTTTCCGTTAGTTTTTGTGAGAAGTGCCAGTGCTTCTTATGCTAATTACCCTGTCCTTGTACCTCTTGTGGTTTCTGGTTCAACAATTTCACTCGGCACACCGCTAGTCATTGAAAGTGCAGCTAGTACAAGCACTAGCCTCTTTTGCACCTATGACACTACCAACGATAAAGTGTTATGTGTCTATGGACTTTCTGCAAGCACTAACTTAATGAGGGCGGCTGTAGTTACGGTGTCCTCGACAAGTTCTTTGTCAGTCACTGGCAGTCCAGTCAGTGAACCAAACAGCTCTGCGATTAATCAAAATTGGACTTTAGCTTACGCCCCTGATGCTGATTTGCATTTTTTTGCAGGAACGCTTTACTCAAATGAATTTGTCGGAACTACGATAGACATTTCTACTGGTTCGGCTGTCTGGAAAACAACGCTTGTAAATTTAGTTACGGGTCTTACTCCCGCAAGTTACTATTGCCTTTCCACTTACGACAGCACATCGCAAGCCATCATTGCCACTTATTATGTAGGTACTGATCCTTACACTAACGATATTGTGCCTGTGGTGCTTTCTGGTTCAGGTGCAAGTACCACAATGAGTGTTGGGACTAAAGGCAATACGGGAAGTACTTCTATTATGTACTATGCGAGTCCAGTTTATGATCCAGATAAAAATGTAACAGGCGTTACTTTTAACAGCTCTGCTGGTGTGAGTTATGTCACAGCGACCTTAACTGGTGCTAGTCCGTATGTTGTTAGCACAACTACAGCAACAGTTATAGAAAGTAGCGGGAGCGGTTATGGGCAGTATAATGTAGGAGTTTATGACCCAGATTCGGATCAAATTTGTAATATAAGTAGTAGTGGAGGTGAGGGGAAGTGCGTTATGTACTCGCCGGGATCAACAAACCTCACCTCAACAAACTTTCTCGGCATCTCAGACGCAGCCATCTCAAGCGCAGCCAGTGGGAACATCACCATCAAAGGCGGCATAGCAGCCACAGGTCTAAGCTCGTTGACTCCTGCAAGCGATTACTATGTGCAGGACGATGGGACAATAACGACTGTGAGTAGCAGCGTCAAAGCGGGTAAAGCTCTGTCAGCCACAGCAATTAATTTGGAGTATACATCGTGAGCAATTTATCTGATTTACTCCCAGCAGGAGCTAGTGCCAAACAACTGACCTTTACCGACAGCGGCAGTGGGATAGCAAGCAAGAAGCCTGTGATACTCAATAGTGATGGTACGGTTACGGGAGTAGGTAACGTAGGTGCTTCTTTTGGGTCTGCTGATGTATGGACAACGGGAAGTGTTTCTCAGATTGCGGCGGGTTATGACTCAGACAATAACAGGGTTTGCGTTGTTTATATCGATGGAGATAATAGTAGTTATGGCATGGCTGTTGTCGGCCAAATATCGGGTTCCAGCATTACTTGGGGAACGCCTGTAACTTTTAATTCTGCATATAGCCCCTACCCTGATATTGATTACGATACTGGTACTAATCAATTTGTCATATCTTTTGTAGACGGCGGTAATTCCAATTACTTAGGTCTAATAACAGCCGCTTACGCAGCTACTAATAGTTTAACTTTTGGCACGAAAGTAAGTGGCTCAGAGTATGCGGGAAGTTCGTCCGTTGCTTGTAGCTCTTCAGCTTTTATTGCTGTTTATGATACAAATTACGGTTACGGTATCGCAGGTACTATTTCTGGAACTTCTATTACGTTAGGCACAAAAGCGGCCTATGCGGGAGGCGGTACTTATGCCCGTGGCTCCGCAATAATCTATGATACAAACGAAGCTAAGTTTTTAATAGTTACAGCAGATGGTAGTAACTCTAATAATGGTTATGGTTTTGTGGCTACGTTATCAGGGACTTCAATATCGTATGGATCGGGTTCTACTTTTAATACTACTAGCAGCAACAGCCAAAATTTAGCTTACGATAGCACTGCACAAAAATCAGTAGTGATGTATATGGATTTAACTGCAACCAATTTTCAAGCGTGTGTGGGTACAATTTCAGGAACGTCAGTGTCGTTTGGAAGCCCAACAGAAGTGCTTCCTAATTATGATGTAAGTATGCAAACGGATAGAAACCTTTGTTACGACCCTGCATCAAATAAAACTTATGTTACTTACCGAAAAAATTCGGACGAATATGGGTATCTTTTGACAGGCACGGTAAGTGGAACAAGTATTTCTTTTGCAGATGAAACTGCGTTTACTAGTGCGGTAACTAGTTACACTACCTTTACCGTTGATACTACAAGCAACAAATTGGCGATAGTATACATTAATAGTAGTAGTACCAATGACGGCACTTCTAAAGTTTACAGCCCTGCGGGGTCAAACCTCACCGCCCAAGCCTTCGTAGGCGTAGCCGACAGCGCAATATCAGCCTCTGCTGCGGGTAGCATAATCGTGCAGGGTGGTACGGTGACGGGTGTATCAAGTGGTTCGGGTTTGTCAGCAGGTTCTCTTGTAGCTTTTGAAACAAGTGGTTCGCCAAGCGCCGAGTCAGGGGTGGCTTTTGACGCTAATGCAGGAAAAATGGTAATAGCTTATACCTATGGTTTAAATGGGTATGCAATAGTGGGAACGGTGAGCGGAACCAGTGCTAGTTACGGCACTGCTGTAATTTTTCAAGCATCAGCCGCCGTATACGATGTAAATGCAGCTTATGACGCTAACGCTCAAAAGGTAGTTGTTATATATTCGGATGGGTCTAATTCTGGTTATCCCACAGCTATTGTGGGAACTGTGTCAGGAACGTCTATTAGCTTTGGGACTAAAACTGCTTTTTTAAGTTCCAGCACGGCTGGTGATCCCATGTCAATTGACTATGATGCAAATGCACAGAAGGTAGTTATTGGTTTTAGAGATACGTCAAATTCAAATTATGGTACAGGCATTGTAGGAACTGTTTCTGGAACTTCTATTTCATTCGGAACTAAAACGGCTTTTAACAGTTCAGCAACACTAGTCCAAAGCGTTGTTTACGATAGTAACGCTCAAAAAGTAGCTATTGGTTACCGCGATGCAGGTAATTCATCTTACGGTACGGCTGTTGTGGGAACAGTAAGTGGTACTTCTATTAGCTTCGGTTCTGCACAAGTTTTTCTTAGCGCACAAACAGATAATATGGGTGGTTGTTTTGACTCTACGAACAACAAAGTAGTGTTTTGTTACAAGGATACTGGAAACTCTAATTACGGCACTGCGATTGTGGGGACGATAAGCGGAACTAGCATTAGTTTTGGTTCTTCTGCGGTGTATAACAACGGCGGTTCTACGAGTTACAACAACGCTTCTTATGACGCTGGCGCGGGGAAAGTAATAATTTCTTACGCGCAAGGCAATGCCGCCACCATAGCGGGCACAGTTTCTGGAACTTCTATCTCTTTTGATACAGCGGTAGTGTTAGATGCTGGGGGAGGTATGGGTGAAGTAGGTCAGGCTTATGATTCGACTAATGCCAAAACCTTAATAGCTTTTCAAAGTGCGGGTAATAGTTACCACGGTTATTCTGCTACAGTGACTTTTGGCGATATACCCTTAACAACAGGAACCAAATACTACGTCACCTCATCGGGTGGTTTTTCATCAACAGCAGGAAGTCCTAGCGTCAATGCAGGATTAGCAATTTCAACAACATCTTTACTTTTGAATGGAGACTCATAATGAGCCAGACTATTACACGAAATGACGGCAACGTGTCGGTGTACGTTTTTGACGACAGCGTTAATGTCGATTTATCAGCAACACCAAACGCAACTGTTAGAAATAACGGCGGCAACGATTTTGATATCGGTGACTTAAATGCCAGCAATGCTACTCTGCACTCAGGCGTAACTGCGCCAAGCGGATGGGCAGGTGGTAAGCACACCTATGACGGCAGCTCTTGGGGCGATGTCAGTGGCTGGGTTGATCCCGCAGCAGGAATGCTTGAGGCTGACAAAACTCGTTATGCAGCTAACGCCACATACAGCTCAACTTTTACAGACGCAGTACAAACTGAAATAGACCGTATTAAAGCGTTGTAACAATGGCAAATGAAGAGCGTTTGCTTTTAGAGACAGGGTGTAAGTATTCCACACTGGCCTATAACGAAGAGGTCAAGAAAGGAATCAAGATAGAGTCAAGGCTGACATCGACTACCGCTTATGTGGTCAAGACAAAGACCTTGGACATTATTTGCTTTCGTGGCACACAACAGTTGAGAGACTGGCTGTTTAATATCTCAGCTATTCCTGTGCCTTATGCTGGTCGATTGTGTCATGGAGGTTTTGTGGCTGCTCATGCGTCTGTGTGGAGAAAGATAAAGAAGCACATAGATTATGATAAGGACACGTTAATTTGCGGTCACAGTCTCGGTGGCGCTCTTGCTGAGCTGTCAGCAGCAAAGCTTCACAAGAAACACAATCGTTTGAGTCTAGTTACTTTTGGAAAACCTAATACTTTCTTCAAAGGATTTAAACGTCCTATGAATTTAGTAAGGCAAATTTCCTTGGTCTCAGGCAGTGATGTAGTAGCTAGAATACCTCGCTTATGTTACGGAGCAAGCGTTAGTCAGAAGATGATCTACTTTGCTAATGACGGTACAGATATAACTAACCCAACGTCTGATTTTAAAAAGCAAGACTTTATGAGTAAAAAGGGTGAGGCTATATCAGATCATTTTATGCCGGGATACGAAGAGCGTTTATTTCACTTTATAGAACGTCAAAATAAAATGAAAAGGCAAGCTCAAACCTCTACTAAAAGTAGAGCTGCAAAATCAAAGAATGGTCTTACCAAAGAGGAAGAAGTAGAGTTTAAAAAATTAATTGGGGAGGATTCGTATGATTAGGGTAATTACACTATTAGCTTTTATGTCTTTAGGAGGTTGTGCTGTATCTGAGGATATGATTGCTAACAAAGAATTATATTGTAGCGGCGTATACAAGGGTATACGAGCTGTCGGCAGAGTCACTACAGAAGTAACTACAGGTATTAGCATACCTGACGTATGTGACACGATTGATGAAATCGTTGAGGAAGACGCTGAGGGAAAGTAGTAAAGAATCTTGAAGCTTTGCTAAAACTTTGGCTATTTCTCCGAACATAAAGAGGTTACTTAAATGATTGGTGAGATTGCCATAGCGATAAAAGCTTTGGATTCTGCTTTTGTGCTTTGTCAGAGTGCTATTTCTAAGAAGAAAGAAATAGATGACATGGCTGGAGAAGTAGGGAAATTCTTTTCTGCCAAGAAGCGTGTGGAAGATGCTATGGCTAAAGCAGAATCTTCTGGCAATGAAGATTTGCTAGTTGGCTCTGCTCTTGAAGAAGCTATTACTATAGATCAACAAAAAGAACGCATGGAAAAAATGATGCGTAAGTTGGGCGACTATTATTCCTTTAAAGGTCAGACTCATCGTTGGGTGAAGATAAAAGCTGATGCAGTGCGGATACAAAAGAAAAGAGATTTAAAGGCATATCAAAAATCTTTAAGAAACGAAGAAGAAGATGCGCTCCTAAGACAGTTAGGCATGGTGTTTATTTCTATAACAGGTGCTGTAATTGTCATAGCTGGAATAGTCTTTTTAATTTTTGGTTTAGGTTCTGAACAATGAAACTTAACGGTCTTTTAAAAACACTTGCCCCAACAATTACAAAAACGATTGCCTCTAGCAATCCGGTGGCTGGTCTTGCAATTAAAATGTTGTCAGACAAGCTGGGCATTGATGAGAAGAACCCCGCTAAGATTGAAAAGTTTTTAGAAAAAAATCCAGACCGTGTAGCAGAAGTTAAAGACGCAGACAGAGAGTTTGAAGATAAGATACGCGAGATGGAGATTGATCTCGAAGCTTTTCAAACCGAAGCGGAAGATGCCAAAGATGCTCGCCGTCATTTTAGCAAAGACAGGACTAGCAAAGCCTTTGCGTTAATCTCGTTAATAGGCTTTTTAATATATTGTTTTTTTGTAACTTTAATGGGAGCAGATGTCGATGCTGCTACTACAAATCTCGTTATCGGTTATCTGGGGGGTCTTGTTAGTTCCGCTGCCTCCAGCTTCTATGGATCAAGTAGTAATGTCAGGAAATAAAATGGATAAATTAATCGATACATTGAAACGTCATGAAGGGGTAAAGTCGAGAGCTTACCAAGATCAGTTTGGAACGTGGCATATCGGGGCTGGCAGAAACATTCATCCCGAAGGGGTTAACGAAGGTGTTGGTCTAAGCGAAGAAGAAATAGACTTTATGCTATCCAACGACATTGCTCGCACTATTCAGGAGCTAAGCTCTGAGTATCCTTGGTTCAACAGTCTTGATGAAGGAGCAAGGCGTGACGGAATTATCAATATGCACTTCAATCTTGGCAGGGTTCGCTTTGCTAAGTTTAAGAAGGCTATTGCTCACATGGAAAAGGAAGATCATGAGGCTGCTGCTGTGGAGTTCTTAGATAGTCTATGGGCCAAACAAGTTAAAGGACGAAGCTTAGAGGTGACAGACATGATTAAGACAAACACTTATGTCTAATCCTTATATCTTCACCGCTGTAGTTTCTAAAATTGTTGATGGAGACACAATGTATGTTACTGACATCAATTTGGGTTTTGGGGTTGTTAATCGTGGTGATACTGGGGGCGGTATTTGTTTGCGCCTTAATGGAATTGACACTCCAGAATCTCGCACTAGAAACTTGGAAGAGAAAAAATACGGTCTTGCAGCGAAAGAATTTGTCAAAGCGTTCTCTCCGGTAGGCACTGAGGTTACACTTAGGACTTACAAAAAAGGTAAATACGGACGGTGGTTAGCTGACATCAAAGTAGGTGGTAAGTGGCTATGCAAAGAACTTATCAAGAATCATCATGCGGTTGAATATGAAGGACAATCTAAGAAAGATATACAAGAAGCTCATATCCTTAACCGATCAAGGGTAATATTAGATGTTAGTTAAGTTTGATTTTAAGCCCGGAATAAACCGAGAGGGAACTCAGCTAACGGCTGGGACTGGTTGGTATGACGGCGACAAAATTAGATTTCGTAAAGGTCGAGCTGAGCAGATTGGTGGATGGCAGAAGTATTCTACTAATACGTTTCTGGGAATATGTCGTTCTTTGCTTGACTGGGTAGCGGCTGCTTCTATTGAATATCTTGGTGTGGGTACTAATTTAAAGTTTTATGTAAACCAAGGTGATGCTTACTTTGATGTTACTCCGATTAGAGAAACCACAGCGGCTGGTGATGTAACCTTCTCTGCGGTTAACGGTTCTTCAACTCTTACTGTCGCGGATGTAAATCATGGAGCGATTGCTAACGATTTTGTTACTTTTAGCGGTGCTGTTTCTTTGGGTGGAAATATTACGGCTGCTGTTTTAAATCAAGAATATGAAATAGCTACCATAATAGATGGAAATTCTTACACCGTAGAAGCTAAAGATACGGCTGGAGCAGCAGTTACTGCTAACGCATCAGACACGGGAAACGGTGGCGCTTCTGTCGTTGGTGCTTATCAGATCAACACAGGACTAAACACCTACGTTGCCTCTTCTGGATTTGGGGCAGGTACATGGGGTGCTGGCGGATGGGGTGGTTCTACAGCGATTAGCGCAGGTAACCAGCTTAGACTTTATTCGCAAGACACCTTTGAAGATAATTTGTTGTTTAATGTTCGCGGCGGTGGAGTCTACTACTGGATTGAATCAACAGGAACGGGGACACGAGCTGTAGCTTTACCTGATGTCGCTGGTGCGTTAGAAGCTCCTATTCTTGCTTTGCAAGTAATGGTTTCAGAAACAGATGCTCATACAATTTGTTTTGGTTGTAATGAGCAGGGACAAACTACCATTAATCCGTTGCATATTAGATGGTCTGATCAAAGAAATCCTGTTGATTGGAAGCAAACATCACTTAATTCATCGAGAAGTGTTACGTTGTCTTCAGGGTCTTTTATTGTAGGTGCAATCAAGACTCGTCAGGAAATACTAGTATTTACAGACAACAGCATCCACACGATGCGTTTTTCTGGAAAACCTTTCGTTTATCAGTTTGATGTGATCAACGAAGGTCTGTCTATGATTTCGCCAAATGCAGCTACCAACGCTGGCGACATGGTTTTCTTCATGGATAGAGGTGGTTTCTATTTCTATAACGGTTCAATTCAGCGTCTTACCTGTACTGTTTTAGACTATGTGTTTAGCAACCTTAACAAGGATCAGGAATATAAGGTTTTTGCTACTACCAGCGTAGACTTTTCTGAGGTCTATTGGTACTACCCTGTAGGAAGCGGGAATACAGAATGCACGAACTATGTATCTTACAATTACATGGAAGATTCTTGGGCTATCGGGACTCTGACTAGAGCGGCTTGGATACCTGCAAATACCAGACGTTATCCGATTGCTTCTTCGGCTATTACCTACTCTGACAATAATTATCTTTACAACCATGAGAACGGTTATGACGCTGATGGTGTTGCCATGAATGCTTATGTAGAATCTGGAGGTGTAGAGATAGGTGATGGCGAACAGTTTATGTTTGTAAACAGATTAATACCTGACTTTGAGTTTCGTGGAACGACTGCTAGTGCATCTATGAATTTAACCATGAAAGGTAAAGATTTTCCTTTGAACTCATCGTCTACACTAGCCACAGCTACTGTGACTGAAAACAGTAATCAGTCTTTCGTCCGAGCAAGAACCAGAGAGTCCATTATTCGTGTAGAAAGTTCTGGTACTGGTTATGGCTGGACGCTAGGACAATTAAGATTTGACGTAAGACCTGACGGGAGGCGGTAATGGCTCAAAGAATAAACTTAGTTGTATTGCCTACAGCTAATCCTGAATACGATTTTCAAAACGAATTAACAATGCGAAGATCAATAGAACGATCTTTTGCAACTACGCAAGATGATTTTGAAAAGATAGAGAACAAGGTAGGAAAGGTAGAGTCCTTAGCTCTTAAGCGTTATCAGTTTCTTTTGATGGGAGCTAAAGGTAATGGCTGATGTAATCAAGGTACTTGGTCAGCTATCTCCGTCTGCTACTACAACAGAAACTCTTTACACTGCTCCTGATCTCGCTCAAACCACAATAAGCTCTTTGGTTATTTGTAATAGGAATGCTGGAAACCAAACTTTTAGAGTAAGTATTCATGTGGCAGGAGCGGGAGCAGATAATAAGCAATTTTTGTACTACGACAAAGAAGTACCTGCAAACGATACGATAACAGTTGTTATCGGTATAACTCTTAATCAAACCGATGTAGTTAAAGTTTACGCAAGTAATTCAGACTTGAGCTTTAACATATTCGGCGTAGAAACCACCGATTAGGTATAAGTATGAATATAGCACCTAAACCACCACTAGCTAGACAAGGACAACAGCTTGCGACTCATGGTCGTTATGGAGATAGCGAGCTAGTTCACATGAACCCGTATGAGGTTCAGGGTTTGGCAGCAATGTCGCCTACAGGACAGCTCACTAAGAACCCTGTCACGGGTCAGCCAGA
>WLWE01001036.1_pt1 | contig 22208 bp, 16 predicted proteins | sample 6718301 | NCBI WGS metagenome assembly WLWE01 (sample SAMN12718691, study PRJNA515312) | sponge metagenome | isolation source: marine sponge | host: Mycale hentscheli | place: New Zealand: South Island, Marlborough, Capsize Point | collected 2003-05-01 | reverse complement strand
AGCAACGTGAATCTTTCCGCGTAATCACGCATCCTCGTTGGATCATCGGTCGCGACGGCCTCGATGTAGTCGTCGGACACGGCTCGATCGAAGTGACCTGGTTTCCAAGCGAAGGGTTCGGCAGGGACGAAAGGCTTGGCGGCCAAGTACCTATCGGTAAGGGCGCAGTAGTCGATGAGGTGCACTGTTGGCCCAGTGGCGATACCGATATTGCCGAGGTACCCGCAGAACACCCCAACTTCAGCCGGGAGGGTGAATGTTCCGTCATTCACGGGCCAATTCTTGGCTGACTTATCGAGGTTGCGGAGGGGACGCCCCAGTCCAGTGCCATCACCAATGGAGACGAAATCGGGATCGACAAAGGCGAGCGAGAGAGTGTCGACCATTCCTTTGAGGCTGTCGGCATTTTCAACAGACAATCCACGAGCGTCCGCTATGCCGGCGTTGAAGTTCTGATCGACCTCCCATCGCGGCCCTTGGGGGTTGGCAAAGGAGGTGCTGCGTATCCCAGCGGCGGTAGATCCGACGACCAGGAGTGTGACGACTACCCCGGCGCCCGCCAGCAGCATGGCGCTGTGCTCGGGGCTAGCAGGCTGCTTGGGTGCGGGTTCGCTATCGGGTGATTGTCCGAGGGGAAGGGCGGCGAGCACGAATATCGCGACGAAGAAGGGAACGGCGAGGAACCGGCCGCCCATGAAGTCGCCGCCGATCCAGACCACGTACCCGATGTACACCGCGGCCCCACCAGCCCACGCCCGCAGCATCCGTGGACCAAGAGTCAGACCCATGCCGATACCTACGGCGAGCCCAATCATGGTTACCGGATCGTTCTCGAAACTTACCCACAGGTAGCGAAGGCCTTGGATGATGAATTCCCCGCGGGGAATCTCTGCGTTTGTTTTTGCCGCGAAAGTGTTGGGTAGCAGGGCGGCGTACGTCAGATAGGACCAGGTGAACCACACGATGAGTGGGGCGAGGAATGCCGCCAGGCCGATGATGATCACTCGCACATTGGCTCGGTACTGCCACAGCAGTAGGGCGAGCGGCAGGGCAACCAGGGTCACAAGATCCAGGCGGGTCAAGACAACAGCCGCGGTCGTCAGACCCACCACAGCAGCCCACCACCATGGTGTTGAGTCCGCAGGGTTTTGACGTAGGGACAACGTCATCAGAACTGCGATGACCGCGTAGGCGAGAGGGTTCTCCAAACCGGACGTGGTGAAATCAATGAACGCATTGGAAAGAAGCAAGAATCCAGTGACGATCACCAGTCGAGGCAGACTCGAGACCCGCTGCACCAGCAACGCGGTGGCGATCACCACGAACATCACGCTGAGCGCAAGGACACCCAAGATCCACTGGTTGGTCCACGAACCCACCCATACCCACAGCAGGAACCACAGGGGATGGGTGAAGGCCTGAACTGACTCGGTGGCATTGAAGCCCGGCCCCCAGTTGTGGCTGATGTTCAGCGCGGTCCGCAAAGTGATGAGCGCGTCATCGCTGACCCACGCAACGCGGATGACAACAACACCGACCAAGAGAACGGCAAGAATGCGGAAAAGTCGTAGTAGGCGTATATCCCCCAACACGGACAAGGAGTGTAGACGGTGTTGGACTGCTTTACGGACGTGGCAGCGATTCCCGCCACCGGACACACTCTGCGTAACTGGGTAATAGGCCGGTTTCCAGCGTCTGCGCGAGGGTGGGAGCGGCGGCGTCCTTCGGCGAGAGCACGCTGTGGTCTCCATCAGGCCACGGCAGGTTGAGTTCAGTATCGAGCGGGTTCACACCGTGCTCGCGGGTGGGCGCGTAGGGCTCCGAGCACAGGTACCCCACAGTCACGGACGTCGTCAGCGCACAGAACGCGTGACCAAGGCCCTCTGCGAGGTATAAACCTCGTCGCGTTTCGCTGTCTAGTTCGACGGCCTCCCACTGACCGAAGGTCGGGGATCCCACGCGAATATCGACGGCGATGTCGAGAATGCGCCCGGCGAAGCACTGAACGTACTTGGCCTGGCCAGGGGGAACATCGGCGAAGTGGACGCCGCGAACGGTTCCTTTGTTAGATACGGAGATGTTCATCTGTTTCAGGTCGAAACGGTGCCCGAGGGCCTCGGAAAAGACGGAATCTTTGAAAGACTCAAGGAAGACGCCTCGATCATCGGGCCGTAACACCGGTGTGAATGTCCACACGCCCTCAATACGCCCGGGCGCCACCTCCACGGGTGAGACAGTAGCAAGACGGTGCAGGGAGTTCACTGACGTCATCGGCAGCAGTAGCGTGGTGGCGTGAAGGTCGCCATCATGGGAACGCGAGGGGTGCCGGCCTCCTATGGCGGTTTCGAGACGGCAGTGGAGGAAATTGGCAAACGACTGGCGGCTCGCGGGTATGACGTCACTGTCTATTGCCGCAATCCGGGCCAGACCCTCACCGAATACGAGGGCATGCAATTAGTGAACCTGCCTGCCGTCCGGCACCGAATGACCGAGACGCTCAGCCATACCGCGCTATCGGCTGCCCGGGCGATCATCAAGGACAAGCCCGATGTTGCTCTGGTCCTCAACGCAGGTAACGCTCCCTTACTCACACCGCTCAAGGCGGCAGGGATTCCGGTGGCTATTCATCTCGACGGACTGGAGTCCAAGCGCGAGAAGTGGCGCGGTGCCGGCGCGCGCTACTACCGATGGGCTGAAAAAGTCGCGGTCAAGCAAGGAAACGAAGTGATCGCTGACGCGCAGGCGATTGCTGACCACGTGAAGGACAGCTACCTCCGTGACTGCGTCGTGATTCCCTACGGAGCGGAGGTCATCGACCCGGGCGCCAATCGGCTCATCGAGGTCGATGTGATCAGGCGCGACTACCACCTCATCGTGGCTCGTTTGGAACCTGAAAACCATGTCCTCGAAGCGGTGCATGGGTATCTCCTCAGCGAAGAGACGCGTCCACTGCTGGTTGTGGGTAGCGCGCCCTATTCCCAGTGGTACATCGACCGCATCAATGAGCTGGCGTCTGATAACCCCCAGGTACGCCTATTGGGCGGACTTTACGATCAAGAGCTACTCGACCAGCTTTATGCCAACGCCCGCACCTACATTCACGGTCACTCGGTGGGTGGAACCAACCCAAGCCTGTTGCGCGCCATGGGTGCCGGAGCTCCGGTACTGGCCTTCGACTGCGAATTCAATCGTGAAGTAACCGCCGGGGAAGCCTTCTATTGGGGTGACGCCGATGCGTTGACAGCAATCCTTGATGAGGTTGCCGATGAGGACGTGGATGCCGAATTGTCAGAGTTTTCCCAGCGTGGCTGTGAGCGCATCATCAAGCACTATCGCTGGGATGCGGTCACAGACCAGTACGAAGCGCTGCTGCATCGCCTTGCCGATCGCGGAGTCAAAGGAACTCGGCGACGAACGGCCAATGAAGCGTCGGATCACGTGGCGTGAGTAGCCAACCGCGTGTGGCGGCGGTAATCGTTACCCACAACTCCGAGAATTTCCTCGGACAAACCCTTCGCAGCATCGAGGATCAATCCCATCCGGCACAGATCAGGATCGCTGTAGATGATCACTCCAGCGATGCCACCAGCGAGCTGCTGAGCCACGGGGGTTTCACGGTGGTGCGTGCAACATCGGCAGCGGACGACATCACGACGCGGATCGCGCAAAACTTTCACCAAGCACTTCGAGAAGCTGTGGAGCAGGGTGCGGACCTGGTCGTGCTCGGCGATCACGATGACGTGTGGCACCGCGATCGGATCGAGTATCAGGTCGCCCTACTGCAGCAGCACACTCACATTGCGATGCTCGCAAGTGATGGCTTTCTCATCGATCAGCACGGTGCTGCGGTGCCGGGGACAATCCGGAGCAACTTTCCTGTCCCATCGGACTTCAACAGCCGCACAACTTCTGCGCAGTTGAGGTACGCGCTGCGCCATTCGATCGCAACCGGGGGTGCGTGCGCGCTGCGTCCCGCCGCTCTGTCGGATTGGGCGATACCAGCCGGCTGGCTTCACGATCGGTGGTGGAGTCTGGTCGCGTTGCGTGCTGGTCGATTGTGGTGGGACCCGAGCCCTGTCATCGACTATCGGGTTTCTTCCAGTCAACAGGTCGGCCTCGATACCGCTCAGCAGCAGGCCCCCGGGCGGTGGCTTGTGGGTAAAGCTCAGCGATTTGGATCCTCGGCGAGCCGAGTGCGTGACCTTTCGCGAATGAGCGGAAGGAGTACTCAGGAAGGCTCGTAAGCACGTCAGATGCCCGGTGGTCGCGCCCGAACAGGCTCTTCAGGTGAAGCACGAGCCCCCGTAGGCTCATGGCGTGGCTCCACAGGCTGACGCGCGACCGACCTCGGTGCTTCTCGACGTGACCGACCTGGTGGAGTTTCTCGAGCGCCAAGAGTCCGTATCCGGCGTGCAGCGTGTTGTGGCCGAAACGGCGCCGCTTCTTTTGACGGAGTTGCAGGCGACGTGTGTGTTCTTGGATCGTCCGCGTGGTGAGTTCGTTGCGCTGACCGAGAGCGAGCAAGACACCCTCGTTGATCAAGGAGCGCGTAGCGACTACAGAGTCGACGCCGAGCGCCTCTCGGCTGTGGCAGCGTCGACGCTGCAGCGGGGGCATGCTGCGATGTCGGTGCCGATCTCTGCCGATGCGGTTTTGGTTTTCCTCGGAGCCCTGTGGATCAACGATGCATTGATGCTCGCTGCTCGGGCCGCACAGTCCGACGGCGCTCGTGTGGTGTCGCTGCTGTATGACCTCACGCCGATCATGGAAGCCGGCCATACCGCTGCGGTGAACAGGCTCTTTGACCGCTATCTGAACTTTCTGATCCAGGCTGTGAGTCGGGTTCCAGCGATCAGTGAATCGAGTCGAAGCGATTTCGAACGCTATGCGAACGTCCGTGGCCACACGGCGCCGGCCGGACGGGCGACCGGTCTTCCGTGTGGCCTCTCCCCGCAAGAAGATGACCGACTCCGGGAGGAACGGCCGTGGCCGCGACCGTACGCCTTGTTCGTTGGCACCGTTGAATCCCGAAAAAATCACTTGCTGGCCCTACACACGTGGCGCACACTGATCAACCGGCACGGAAGTGATGACGTGCCCGATTTGGTGTGTATAGGTCGGCTGGGGTGGAACTCCGGGGATTTCCTCCGCGAATACATGGCGACGAAGGGACTGGGAGGGAAAGTTCACCTGTTGTCGTGGAGTGTGGGCGATGACGACCTAGCGCGCTTTTATGAACATGCGGAGTTCACGGTCTACCCCAGCAACTATGAGGGCTGGGGCTTGCCGGTCAGCGAATCCCTCGCTTTCGGCAAGGTACCCGTGGTGGCGCGCAACTCGTCACTACCAGAAGCCGGCGGCAGCCTCGCCGTGTATTTCGACACAGGGAATCTGGAGTCCTTCGCGGAGTCCATCGAATCGAATGTTCTCGATCGTGAACGTCGAGGAGACCTCGCCGAGCGGATCCGGACAAGTGATCAGAAATTTGTGACGTGGCAGGATGTCGCACACACGATCGCAGCGGAGGTACGAGCTGCGGAACGGAGAGTTCCAGTGTTTCCAGGCGTCGAGTTGGGTCGCGAATACATGCTCGCCGTCGGTGAACCGGCCCCGGATGAGGGATACGCCGACCAATACCTCGATCACCTGGTGCGCGAAGGTCTGACACCAATGTTTCGCCAACCACGCAGCGAGCGCGACTTCGAAATCGTTGATGCTGCGGTGATCGGTACTTTTGGAAGTCCACAGTCATGGGGTAACGAGATCCGCCCGGGACGCCACGCGCAGTTCCGAGTCACCCGCCCAGTCGATGGACCGCTGGTACTACTCGTCTCCACCCGAGCGATGCCTGGCAGAGCATCAATTCACGTGGCGGGACCAGGGGGTCCAGTGATGCAGGACCTCTATCTCGGTTCAGTAATCACTATTCCTCTGGGAGGGGGGATGAAGGGTGAGCCCGCCCAAGCAACACTCACGGTTACCGATGCCGGTGACTCGGTGGAGGGCTTCTTGGGTATTCGATCGTTTGCTGTCTTGCAAGAATCGGACAAGGACGCTCAGATCGTTGCGCTGGAGGCTGCCGCGGCTGCGCTTCGTGACGAGTTGGACTTCATCCAGGGCACCCGGTCATGGAAGGTCACCGCACCCCTGCGGAAGTGGAAGGGCCGAGGCGCCTCGTAGTGCGTGATTTCATGATTCCCCGCTACCCAACGGGGCGGATGATCTCAAGGGTGAACGTCTCGCTATGTCCCGACAAAGAGCCGCCGTTGCCCAGGCTTCGTGCCTGCACACTGCAGATTCCCGCGCTCAGCATCGATAGAGCTCCCGCGTTCATCACACAAGGTCCGTTGGTCGACACGATCACCGGATTCCCGGATTTGGATGTCATCTTCGGGTCGATAGTTGTTTCTGCTGCGAAAGAAGCGTTGCCATCGAAGCCAAGGTGATCGCTAGTGACGGTGTCGGGCTGGGGGGCTGGCTGCACGTTGATTGACTGAGCTGCTGTGCCGCTAAAGCGAGAATCCGCTGATGAGTAGGACACCTGAATGGTCTGCACACCAGGAACGCCGGGCGTCCAGGTAGTGGCCGAAACGCCATCACGCACGGGCTTTGAACCACCCATCACGTAGAAGGTGAAGCCGTCCATGTTCACACTGAAGGCCGCACTGCCACCTTCCGGACTACGGCGGTCGGGAGCGATCAGGACCTCGTAGGTATCTGCGACACCCACGTAGGAAACCTGTGGCAGCCGCAGTGTGAGTGCGGGTTGGGTGCCGACGGTCGGTGTCTGCGCTCTGGATGTCGATCCGGAAAACGCCGATGTGGCCGGTGTGTACTCCGCAATGAGAGAGGTCTCACCCCGGCTGGGTGTCCAGGCCAGTGACGCGACCGCGACGCCTGCATCGCTTGATGGAAACACAGAACCCTGAGCGACGACGACGTTGGAGTTGTTGCGAATATTGACCAGTCCGCTGGGCGTGATCCCACCGCCGAGGGCTTCGACCCGGGCTGTGAGCGTCATGTTCTGGCCCGCTCGCACCGCACCCGGGGCCAGCAATGCGGTGACGGTTGGCATGGTTTCGACGGTGATGTTTGTGGAGCCGACATTCCTACCGCCGACGCTCGCGGTGAGGTCCCAGCTGCCGGGCAGATCCGGTGTCCATGGCAAATAGGCAAAGCCTTGGGAGTCGACAACCGCCTGGCCAGCGTTTGTGCCCGTCACGGTATTCGAGAATTCGATGGTGGCTACCTCGCCGACGCTGGTGGATGCTCGAAGCGTCACGGTCTGCTGGACGCCGACCAGACCATTCGGTGTGGCAAGCCACGTGGAACCGGAAAAGGGTGTGGCAGCGCTGCCACCCACCAAGCCCATATTGAGCAGCACTGCCATGCCCGCACCAAGACCGATGGACATCAAGGGGTTGCGGAACCGTGACATGGGACTCTCCAGGGGAAGACGAGTTGAAGGCTTAGCGCTTCTTCTTGGAGGCCTTGGTCACCGTGATCGTGTACGTGGCCGATGTTCCCGTGACGCTTGCGGAACCCGGTGACGTAGCGGTCAGTACGCACTGCCCTGGAGATAGAGCCGTCATCGTTGACCCGTTGATAACGCACGGCCCTGTCTCCGAGAGCACAACGGTGGCGCCCGAGGCAGCTGACGCAGTAAGGAGCGTGTTCGAGCCTGCCTTGACGCTGATCGGCAGCCCGGGATTCCACGGCACGTCTCCTTGTGGACTCACGGTGATCGTGTCCTGACCTTTCGCCGGTTGAATGTTGACGACTTGGCTGGACGTCCCGCTGAATCGACCGTCATTGCTGGAGAACTCGGTAGAGATGGTGTGTACTCCGGAGGCGGTGGGTGTCCAGGTGGCTGCCACGCCTCCGGTGGGGTTGGTAGGCGTGGATCCGACGACGCCGATGCCGTCGAACAAGAAGGACGCGCTACCTGCAGTGACACCGGTCCCGGTCTGAGCACCCAGGATGGTGGGAGTGCCGACGTAGAGCATCGGTGGGAATCGCAAGGCAATGGTCACCACACCCGAGGTGGACTGCGGTTGGGCGGTGGCACCGCTGGATGCCGCGAAGGCAGTAGACGCCGGAACGAAGGACGGTGTGACAGATTCCCCACCCGAAGGAATCCATTCCACCGTCGACGAAGCAATGTTGCCCGGACCTGGAGTCAAGACTCCGGTGGCGATGACGTTCTGATTTTGGTTACGCAACACCACCGAACCACTCGGGGGCACGATTCCGCCGAGGGCGGAAACCACCACGCTGACGTTGTTCGCCACACCGGCTTGCACCAGGTTGGGAACGAGTGCTGTCGTGGTGGTCGGCATAGGTGCGACCGAAATCGTGGTCGAGCCGATGCCGGCAGCTGAGCCCAGTCCGGAAATCGTCCACGAACCCTCAGATGTGGGTGTCCACGCGAGGTATCCGAAACCCTTGTCATTGACCGTGGTCTGGCCGGCGTTCGAGAGATTGCCGGAGACGAAGCCGATGGTGGCGACCTTGCCGGCGAGAGAGGGAGCCTTGAGGACAATTTCTTGCTGCATGCCCACCATGCCATTGGGTGTGGCGATGAAGGCGTCGTCTGCCGTGGCAGGTGCGGCGGCGGACAAGCCGAGACCTGCGATCAGAGCGACGCCAGAAGCTGCCGCCAGGAACCGAGAACGAATGGACATCAGAACCCTCCTCAAGTGGTGCCAGCAGGTTACCGCTAAGCCGTCCCGGATCTAGACTCCTACCGATGATCGGGGAGTTGTATCGCCAGCGCGCCCTCGTATGGGCGTTTGCCAATCGTGATTTCTCCACCCGATATCGCTCATCGATTCTCGGCTGGGCGTGGTCGCTGCTCCAGCCTCTGGCCACTTTGTTGGTCTACGCCGCTGTGTTCAGCCTGGTGTTCCGCATCCAAGCCCCACCCCTGGGTTCAGATCCCGATCGAACGAGTTTCGCCGCGTTCCTATTCACCGGGATGGTCACGTTCAACTTGTTCTCCGGGCTGCTGATGTTGTCCATGACGCAACTGAAGTCGAACGGAGAACTGCTGCGCAAAGTCCACTTCCCCGCATGGACCCCGATCCTCGGAGCCAGTGTTGTTCAGTTGGTTCAAGTAGCCCTGGAAGTTGTCGTACTCATCGTCATGTTTCTTTGGTTGGGGAACATCGGCATCACCTGGTTTCTCGCGATTCCTGTCTTACTGGCCACCGCGATGTTTGGTCAAGGCATCGGCCTGATGCTGTCGGTGGTCAATGCCCGTTACGGTGATGTGCAGTACATCGTTCAGGTGGTGCTCCAGGCGCTGTACTTCCTCACCCCGATTCTGTACCCGCTGTCTTTGGTGGAGGGAACGGCGAACTGGTTGGCAAACCTGGTGAAGGCGAATCCCCTGACGTGGTTCGTTGAGACTATGCACCAGGTGATGTATTCGCTCACCACCCCGCAGTGGTGGGTCATCCCCGGGTTGCTGGCCGTCGGTTTCACGGTGTTCTGGGCAGGCTTCACCATCTTTAACCGCAGCAGCGAAGACATCGGGGAACTCCTATGAGCCGGTCCTTCGCGGTGGAACTCGACAATGTTGGCAAGCGCTTTATGCGCCACGCCGATCGCCGCAATACCCTCAAGGAACGGCTCGTTCGAGGTCGCGCCCGCAACACACAGGACTTCTGGGCGGTGCGGAATGTGGACGTTCAGATACCTAAGGGCAGTGTCTACGGCCTCATCGGCCACAACGGCTCCGGTAAGTCCACCTTGCTCAAGCTTGTAACCGGCATTTACCGGCCCACCGAAGGCACGATCACCACCGACGGCCGGGTAGCAGCACTCATCGAACTCGGCGCCGGCTTTCACCCGGATATGACAGGCCGGGAGAACATCCGCTTGAACGGCTCGATCTTGGGTTTGAGTAAGTCCGAGATCGAAGCCGCGATGGACACCATCATCGACTTCTCCGGACTGCGGGAGTTCGTCGACGATCCGGTGAAGCACTACTCCAGCGGCATGTATGTCCGGCTCGGATTTTCGGTCGCTGTTCACATGAAGCCGGATGTACTCCTGGTCGATGAGGTGCTTGCGGTAGGCGATGAGGAGTTCCAACGCAAGTGCTTCGACCACCTGTACACCTTGCGGCGCGAAGGCCGCACCATCGTGGTGGTGAGCCATGGTCTTGGGCAACTGGAGGGCCTGTGTGATGAAGTCGCCTGGCTCGATCACGGAAGCGTGCAGGAAATTGGCCCGGCCACGGACGTCATCGGCTCGTACCTGCACCAAGTCAATGCCGAGGAGGCCCGCGCCAATGCGGGAATCGCCGCCAGCCGGGACGACACCACCATGCGTGCGGGCAGCGGAACCATCCGCAGCCGAGCCGTCCGCCTAGTCGATGCGGAGCACCAATCGATCAATCACACCGAAACCGGCACCACTTTCGGCATCGAAGTAGACCTGCATTGCTATGAGCAGGTGCTGGGGCCGAACGTCCGCTTCGCCTTTCAGCACGAAACTGGTCCGCTGGTCACGATGCTGAGCAACCACCGGATCGGCTTTGACTTCGATTACATCGATCGCGATAGGACGGCTTCGGCACTCCTCATCGATAACCCCCTCCTGCCCGGCCGCTACCGCGTGCATATCGATGTCTTCGACCACACCGGCAGTGTGCTTATCGATAACTGGGACGATGCTCTGGAGTTCACGGTGCGCAGCCCGCGAGGTGAGATTGGCCAGGGCTTCGTTGAACTGCCGTATACCTACGAGATTGAGTAGCGACCAACGTCGATGGATCTCCCCGAAGCCCACCCCCTCATCCGCGTCAAGCGCCGCTTGGGGCGCATCAAGCGCTATGTGAAGCGTCGCTGGTGGGAACGAAACGTCGGCAAGGAGTACAAGGCGTGGCTACTCCAGTCGCAACAACAGCCCGCTGACCTCGTTGATAACCACGCACCGATCGCGGTGATTGTGCCGGTCTACAACCCTCCGGTGCGCTTCCTAGACGAATGTCTTTCGAGCGTGGTAAGTCAGACGGCCCGTCACTGGCAACTCATTGTCAGTGACGACGGCTCGACGAGTCCCGACGTCTGCGAGTACCTGGACCGCTTCGAAGCGCATCACGCAGACGACCCCCGAGTGACGGTGATTCGGAACACCAACGCCGGTATCTCGGCAGCTCAGAACAGGGCATTGGACCATGTGACCACCGAGTATTTCGGCTGGCTCGATCATGACGATCAACTCAATCCCCGCGCCATCGAACTCATGAGTGTGGCCATCGAAGGGTCATCATCACCACCCCAAGTGGTCTATTCCGATGAAGACAAGATCGATTCGAAGGGTGAACACTTCGAGTTGTACTGCAAACCAGGTTTTTCTCCGGAGTTACTTCTCACCCAGATGTACTTGTGTCACTTCACCGTCTTTCTCACGGACCTCGTCCGCCGGCATCAAGGCTTCCGAAGCGAGATGGACGGTGCGCAGGATTTTGATCTCGCGCTGCGTCTCCTACCTGAACTGACCGATGTTGTTCACATTCCGCACCCGCTCTACCACTGGCGAGCGTGGAGTGAATCCACGGCGCTGACAATCGATGCCAAGCCGTGGGCTCAGCAGGCAGCTGCGCGTGCCCAGCAGGAATATCTGGACCGTGACCACGGTGGCACCGTGGAGCCGAGCAAGATCCGCGGCCTCAACGATGTGCACCCCGCCATCCTGAGCAACGTGACCGTTTCTATTGTCATTCCCACTATCGGGACATGCGACCCCCGGACGGGCGAACGCTTCGTCGATACGGCTATCGACTCACTGAGGAAGGCAGAAACCACAGTTCCCTTGGAAGTCATCGCCGTCACAACGGGCGTGATTGATCCGATTCCGAGCGCAGATCAGCAGGTCGTGTATCAACCATCAGGCGACTTCAACTTCGCCGAAGCCGTAAACCGCGGCCGGGTCCACGCAACGGGTGAGTACCTACTCATCCTCAACGATGACACGACCGCCGCAGATCCCAACCCCGTGACTCGTTTGCTCGAAATCGGTCAGCGGGCGGGTGTGGGAGCCGTGGGAGCCAAACTGACCTACCCGGATGGTCGCCTGCAGCACGCAGGAATCGTCCTACTGCCGAGTGGACCTACCCACGCGCACATTGCAAGGCCAGGCAACTTCGCCGGCTATTTCGGCTCCACCCTGACACCCCGGAACTTCTCAGCCGTGACAGCCGCCGCGATGCTGACACCCACGCGAGTATTCGATGAACTCGGTGGTTTCGATGAGGCCTTCGCTCGAGACTTCAACGATGTTGACTACTGCCTGCGCCTGCGAAAGGCGGGGTATCGCGTAGCGTGGACGCCCTACGCACACCTCACCCACCACGAGGGAGCATCAATCGTGCGCAAAGCCGCAAACCCGTCGGAGCTAGCCGAGTTTCGTAGGCGCTGGGCCGATGTTTACCAGGTGGACCCCTATTACTCGCCGGCTCTCAACCCTGTTCTTGAGCGAATCTACGAAGCCCTATGAAACCCCTCACCACGTCCAACGGTCGCAGTTTCGTCGTGCTCGGCGACGCGAGCCTGATCACCATGGAGCGGCTTTCCGTGATCAGTGATCGATTCGATTCCGATCCGCGTATCGCCAGCGTTTCGGTGGTTGCTACCGACAATGCACGTCAGGAGTTTCTGCGGGCCACCGCGCCAAGAGGCTGTGCGGTGGCGGCTGCAACCGACCTTGATGCAACTGGCGTTCCGATAGCCGAAGACAGCACCGTGGAAGACCTTCAGGCTTGGGCACAGGCTGCCTCCGAGCGCGGACTGTGGCATGACTGGTGGCTATCGGGCGCTCGTGACGTTGCTGTCGCGGAACTTCTGCTGGAGGCATCGGAACTCGATGAGTGGGAGAGCCGTGACATGGCCTCATCCCGACATCATGCACTTCAGGCCAACCACTTTGACCCGAGTGCGGTCACCATCACCGTCGATGCGACATGGCTCGGTCCGCATCAGACGGGTGCGCAGGTGCTGACAACCGCAGCCATCGACGCTCTCGCTCGCAACTCGCGGGTAGCCGAGCTACGACTCGTCGGAATCCGTGAACTACCGGCCTACGCTCAGCACCTTTCCAAGCTCGACAAAGTTCGCATCGATGCAGTCGACGAGGCACCCAACGCGCCCACGGACGTGATCTGGTATCCGAACCAGATTGATCAACGAGTCGATATCTCGCGGGCTCGAACCCACGGTAGACGCGTGATAACCACTTACCTTGACATGATCGCCTATGACGTCCCTCGCTACCACGCATCACTCGAAGCCTGGAGGGCATATCGATCTTTGCAACGACGCATCGCACTCAGCGTGGACGGCGTGACGACCATCAGCGCTGATGTCGCCCAACGCCTGACGGATGAGGTCCCTCGATTGAATCCAGAACGCATCCGACCCATTCCGCTTGGGTTGGATCACATCAACCTCGAACAGGTAGAACCGGGAGAGGACATCGCTGCGCTCGCCGACACATTGACGGCCCGCCCGTTTCTGCTGGTTCTGGGAAATGATTTCCGGCACAAAAATCGCGACTTCGCGATCCGCGTCTGGGAGCAGGTGCTCGCTGACGGCACGAACTGCGATCTGGTGCTTGCCGGCCTGCATGTGAAATCAAGCAGTTCGAAAGTGGAAGAGAACGCTCTGCTGGCCGAGCACGCGAACCTGCGCGGCACTGCTCACACTGTTGGACATGTCAGCCCACAAAGCCGTGAGTGGTTGTTGTCGCAGGCTGCAGTAGTGCTCTATCCCTCGAGTGCCGAGGGATTCGGCTTCGTCCCGTACGAAGCAGCAGCGCTCGGCACCCCGACAACGTTCACCAGATTTGGCCCGTTAGCGGAGATATCCCAGGTTGTCGACACTCCCCGTGCGTGGACGGTTGATGCCTATGCCCGTGACGTCACAGCATTGCTCACGATCCCCGAACGTGCTCACAAGCGGGTGAACGACCTTCGGGCGGTCATCTCGCACTCCACCTGGGACGTATTCGCAGAGCGACTACTGGTCTTTATGGAGCACATCAGCCAATTGCCTCCCGCGGAAGCTGCACTCGTCTCCGGGAGCGCCGCGGATACGAGCGCCTTGTCAGCGGTGTTGAGTAGCAAGACGTGGCGGGCCACAGAACCTCTCCGGCGGTTTGGCTCCCACTTCAGGCGCTCGTGATTACTTGCGCGGCCTTTCTGATTGCTGGAACGCGGCAGTAAGTGCGCTGGTGTCAATGGGTGCATGAACGGAGTGCTGTGGGACGACTGTGTAGTGGAGGTCGAGAGTGCGCGCCAGAGTGCGGAAAATTCCTTTCGCGTCATCAGGCATCGGGGGCAGAATTTCGATGACGTGTGAGCCAGGTGACATCCAGATCATGTTCGTGAGCCCGGCCCCGTGCTGGCCAATGAGGGTCGTGGCCTGACTGTGTCGGACTACTTGTTCGTACATGTCCGTGGTGGCGCCGTCTATTAAGACAACATCTGAACGGCCCCATGAGTTCACAAGATCCATGAGGTTCGGCACGCTACGTTTTTGAGAGCCCGACTCGGGCCACTCGGCAGCCGACGATGCAAAAAAGTTGTCGTGGCTTGCGCGGTCGGAAACGATCACTTTGTGAGTGCCTTGTTGCGCTGGATGGCGCTGTTGTGCGATCGCGAGGGTATGGCTCGCGAACTCCTGAATTTGGCTACGGCTGAATTGATCTGGAAAGTCCATGCCCTTGAGGACTTTATTGGGCTGAAGGTTTCCTGCGAGGACATGCAAGACATCACCCACATGCATGATCTCGAGGTCGGTTTGTGGCTTCATGAGGTCAAACCAACGGTTCATGGGTCCGCAGTCGCGAACGGCGATAGGTGTGTCGGGATGTCGTGTCGTCCACTGAAGAACGGGCGCTAGGTATCCAAGGAGAAAGTGGTAGTACTGCTGGACGGAGCCATTCCACTGGTTGGGTATCAGTACCGTGCGATGGTCGGCGAGGCGATATCGACGCCCCCGCGGGAGAGAGAACACGGAGCGCTGGCCTCCTACTGCCGGGCAAGCAGTGTCAAGAGGTATTCCCCGTAGCCACTCTTGAGAAGCGGTTCAGCGAGTTCACGCAAATGTTGGTCATCAATCCACCCGTTACGCCAGGCTATTTCCTCAAGACAACCAACTTTGGTCCCTGTCCGATCCTCCATGACTCGAACGAACTCTCCAGCATCCTGCAGTGAGCGGAAGGTTCCCGTGTCGAGCCACGCGGTACCGCGCTCCAAAACCGTAACGCTCAGCAAGCTTCGATTGAGGTAGTGGTCGTTGACGGCGGTAATTTCCAATTCACCGCGCGCTGACGGTGTGATCTGTTTCGCTACGTCTACAACAGTCGAGTCGTAGAAGTACAACCCAGGCACGGCAAAGTTGCTTCTTGGTGCGAGAGGCTTTTCTTCGATTGATAGCGCAGTTCCGTCATCGTCGAACTCGACCACGCCGTATTCCGATGGGTTCGCCACCTCGTATGCGAAGACATGCCCACCGGTCACCGATGTCAACTCTGCAAGGTGGCGGCCGAGTCGAGGGCCGTAGAAGAGGTTGTCTCCAAGGATTAATGCGGCGGCGTCGCCATCGAGGAAATCCTCAGCGATCAAGAAGGCCTGAGCAAGCCCCTCGGGTCGTGGCTGAACGGCGTAGGACAGCGTCATCCCATAATCAGATCCGTCCCCGAGGAGGCGTGCGAATGAGTCGGAATCCTCCGGTGTGGTGATGACCAATACGTCTCGCAGGCCCGCCGCCATGAGTGTGGAGAGTGGGTAATGGATCATCGGCTTGTCGTAGACGGGGAGAAGTTGCTTGCTGACCCCTTTGGTGATCGGCCACAGCCTCGAGCCGGTTCCCCCGGCCAAAATGATGCCCTTCACAGCAGGCAGGCTAGCGATACTGCCCGGGGCGGAACCCCCGCATGGTGCCTTTCGCCTTCTCCCAGCGCTGGTGCTCGAGAAGAAGCCCGAGACCCTGGTTGACTCCCACGCGCCGGATAGTGCGGAAGGCGTGTCGTGGAGACTGCGAAAATTCAGCGGGAAATAGCCGCAGCCGATTTCGCAACATTGATGACCTTCGTGCAGGCGAGTGGCCGGTGACCATCACGGATCGACCGCCCAGCTTCACGTGCTGAGAGGTGCCGATTTGGTGCGCCAGGGTCAGGTCAGTAGCGACTCCGATCGTGAAGCCGGCTCGCCGAAGGGCCAAGCATGCTGCGGCGTCGACGGCATCCATGCCGAGTGATTCGTCGAAGCCCCCTCTCTCCGCGAGAGCTGCGACGTTCCACAGCGTTCCTGTCTGTATTACCTCCTCGGTACAGGGAAAGCCACCAATGTGCCTTGTCGGGTACCTCATCGGCCCCCCCAAATCCTGGATGACTTCCGCTCCAAGAGCACCCAAACGTTCTTCGGCGTGGAAGCGCTTGTTGGCCATGTCCACCAATGAGTCCACATACGAGTCGCTGACCATGGTGTCTTGGTCGAAGGTGAGCAACCATTTCGCGTTGCGACGGTGCGCTAGTGCCAGCCCGTCGTTGAGTCCCCGCGCGATGCCTTCATTCCTCTGGTGACGCACAACGTCAATACCTGGGATGAGCGATGCTTCGTGTAGTACTTGATCTGCCGTGCAAGGACTTGCGTCATCACTGATTACTAAGTGGTCCACGGTTTGGGTGATGATCTGGACGAGTTGGAGGGACTCCCGTGATGGGCGAAACGTTGGAATCACGGCAACCACTGATGTTTCCACGCCCATGCTGCGAGGGTAGTCTCGATAGGCTCGAGGTGGGATTCGACACGTATGGAGGATGAGGTGACCGAAACCAAGCGCGCCTTTATCACCGGCGTCACCGGTCAAGATGGCTCGTATATGGCTCAGCAACTCCTCGAGAAGGGTTATGAGGTCCACGGACTCGTCCGGCGCTCGAGCACCTTCAACAGGTCTCGTATCGATCATCTTCATCACGACGACCACCTGCCGGGCAAGAACCTGCATCTGCACTACGGCGATGTCACCGACGCGGCCCGGATGCACCAACTCATTTCGTCGCTACGGCCGCATGAGGTCTACAACCTTGCAGCACAGTCGCACGTACGAGTGTCGTTTGACGAGCCTCTCTACACAGCCAATGCAACTGGTCTTTCTACCCTCAACATTCTCGAGGCTATTCGAAGTGTCGATACCAGTATCCGGTTCTACCAGGCATCGACGAGTGAGATGTTTGGTGCGTCACCACCACCTCAGAACGAAGCGACGCCCTTCTACCCTCGGAGCCCCTACGGGGCGGCCAAGGTGTACAGCTACTGGATCACTCGCAACTATCGCGAGGCCTACGACATGTACGCCGTCAATGGACAACTCTTCAATCATGAATCACCACGGCGCGGTGAGACGTTCGTTACCCGCAAGATCACCCTCGGAGTCGCGAACATCGCTAAGGGCAACCAAACAGAATTGTGGATGGGAAACCTCGACGCCATTCGCGACTGGGGTTACGCGCCCGAGTACACCGATGGCATGTGGCGGATGCTGCAGGCCGATGAGCCTGACGATTTCGTCCTTGCCACCGGCACCGCCTACACAATCAAGGATTTCCTCACCCTCGCGTTTGAGCATGTAGGTCTGGACTGGCAGGAATACGTCAAGTTCGACCCCAAGTTCTTGAGGCCCACCGAAGTCGACGAACTCATCGGGGACGCGTCGAAAGCTCACGAGAAGCTCGGCTGGAAAGCTCAAGTGCTACCACCGGAGTTGGCCCAGATCATGGTCGATGCCGATGTCGCCCGTCTTGACGGAGCACCCGAAGGGGCGTTTTAGCGGCGCATGCGCGCACTCATTACCGGGGCGGCCGGTCAGGACGGCACCATTTTGTCCACCATGCTTGCCCGGCAAGGAGCTCAAGTTGTCGGGTTAGTGAAACCCGCGACCAATTACCAGCAACTTCTTCGATACGTGCCCGATATCCAGATCGCCGAAGTGGACCTCTCGGACACCGATGCGCTTCGACACGTCGTTAAGGAGGCGTCGCCGACGCACATCTGGAACTTTGGTGGATTCACCGCACCCGGCGAGTCATGGGATCACCAAGACGAAGTCCGGCGTATCAACGTCGATGCGGTCGAGGCACTGCTGTCCTGTGCTGCGGAACTGACATCACCTGCGAGGGTGTTTCAAGCCTCGTCCTCGCACATCTATGAAGGGACCGACCGATCCCCACAGACAGAAGATTTCGAGCTGAGTCCGCACAGCCCGTATGCGCAGTCGAAGGCGGCAGCCCTGAGGTTGGTGCGCGAATATCGCGAAAAGAAGGGGCTCTTCGCGGTGTCTGGAATTCTGTACAACCACGAGTCGCCGTTGCGCGGAGAAAACTTCGTGACACGCAAAGTGAGCAAAGCGGTAGCTCGGATCTCTGCCGGCCATCAAGAGGTGCTGGAACTCGGGGACATTGAGGTGGCTCGCGACTGGGGTTGGGCACCGGACTATGTGCGAGCTATGCTGCTGATGTTGCAGGCGCAGCAGCCACAAGACTTTGTTCTGGCAACGGGTATTTCGCATCGGCTGTCCTATTTCGTTGCAAAGGCATTCTTGGCTGCTGGAGTTACCGACTGGCAGGACCGAGTGATCAGTTCGCCCAATGACCGGCCGAGCGATACCAACAAGATGGTTGGAGACTCGAGAGCGGCATATGTGGAGTTGGGTTGGAGACACACCGTGGACTTCGATTCGATCGCCGAGCGAATGGTGCGCCACGACTCGGACCTTCTCGTCGACCCAAGCGCTTTGTGGCTGGACTTCTAGCCAAACGCTCTCCCCTACCCTTGTGACGTGCCACGCCGAATCTCCTACGCGCAAAACGGGGAGGACGTACGTATTTGGCACGCTTTCGGGCCACGACCAGAGCAAGAGGATGCGCCGGGCCTCACGTATGTGGAGGTTGGCGCCAACGAGCCGCGGGATATGTCCCTTACTGCCGCCCTGTACGACCTGGGTTGGCGCGGTCTGTTGATCGAGGCGGACCCGGAACTAGCCGAGCGTCTTCGCCTCTATCGCTCTGGCGATGTCGTATTCAACGCGGTGGCAGCGGACTTCACCGGCGAGGTGACCTTTTATCGAGTGCCGGGAACGGGATTAGGAACGATGGATCCTCGGGAGGCGAATGTTGCCGCCGATCGAGGTTTCCACGTTCAGGCACAGACCATCGATACCCGCACACTCGATGACATGCTGGATGAGTTCCTTCCCGGGGCAGCACCCATTCACGCACTGTCTATCGATGTTGAGGGAGCCGAAGCCGACGTACTCGGCGGCTTGTCTCTCGTCCGACACCGACCGTGGGTGATGTGTATCGAGGCAGTGGAGCCTGGCACGAGTACACCGTCGCACGACGCGTGGGAGCATCATGTGATCGATCGGGACTATCGCATGGCGGCTTTCGATGGAATCAATCGCTGGTATGTGGCAAACGAAGTAGCCGATCGGGCTGTGTCCGATAGCGCTGGTGCTCCGGTGGGCATGACTATCGCTGAGGCGATTTCGATGCCGTTCAACATTGTTGATGCCGGATATCACGGGTGGACATCCCAGGAAACGGATCAGCTGCACGAAACAAGCAACAAAGCATTCAACAGAGCGGCGTGGCAGCGAGAAGTGATCTTGCATGACAACGAGCAAGCCGTTCCGACCCAGGAATACGAGCGCCAAATCGAAGAACTCCGATCGGCTCTTGTTGACGTTCAAGGGAGCAGAACGTATGCCCTGAGTCGAAAAGCTTCCACGGCAGCAAAAAGGTTACGAGCCGCAGCCCAACGCACAAGGAGCGCACTTCCCACTCCAGCCACCGAGCGGCTGGTACGTGAACGTCACCTCAAGCACGTGACCACCAATATGGGGCACCTCACTCCGGCAGCGTTCTTGACGTCCAGCACGGAGCCTGACGGAACTCTGTTTGATCAGCCTGGTGAGGAGAGCGTCCATTGGCTCGGCACTGCGCGAGAGGGAGTGCCTCTGGCGCGGCCACCCGTGCCTCCGGGCACCGATCTATCTGGTGTGACTGCGAAGCAGGCGCAGGAGATCCGGGCTTGGCTCAGTGAGTATCCCTTTGATGCGGACGCTGAGTTGGACGCACGGATGGACAATCATGACGACGAAGTAGGTCGAGCTCAGGCCGCATTACGGACACGGCTTCGCCTGTTGGATGGTCAGGGCGCACAGTCCTCGGGCCGGCGGGGAAATCTCATCGCCTTTGACGCCCGCGCCCTTCAAGCCCCGGAGTTTGCGAAACGGGGTATCGGACGATTTGCTTACGCCCTTCTTGCGGGTGCGCGAGCAGCCGTCAGTGATGCCCGCGTGCGCCTGATAGTGGACCCAGGGTTGCCGTCTTTGCCACACGACATTGCTGATGGCTGCACTGTCATGACTCGCATCAAGGCGAGCGAGGTCGGCCATTTCGGTGCGCTTATCCAACCGTCACCAATGACGCACTCGCCCGACCCTCTTGTGCCCCTGCTTACCGCAGACCTGTACAAGCTAGCGGTGGTCTTTGACTTCATTCCCCTGCACTTTCGAGACATCTACCTCGGCAATGTCGCGGCACGAGCAGAGTACGCAGCCAATCTCGACGCGCTCACCCACTACAACGACTATCTCGCCATCTCTCACGTCGCTGCGGCCGAAACCGCCACTCTTCTCGCGGCCCGCAGTCAGAGCGTCGACGACAAGATCATTCGCGTCGCGTGGCCCAGCGAGCTCGACTTCAGCGGCGCAGCAACTGGCGTGGTCAACACACACGGCCCAATTGTCTTGATGGCCGGTGACGATGCACGAAAAAACACCTTTGGAGGACTCGCCGGTATCGCAGCAGCAACGAGTCACGAGGCGAACCGGAATGTTGTCGTGGTCGGCATGGCTGGTCAAGAAACGCGAGTCCACCACTGGTCGATCGCAGCAGCGATGCGGCCGGGCGAAGCACGCACCGTGGGACGTATCGGAGATGAGGAACTGGCCGACCTTCTTCATTCAGCCTCCTGTGTTGTTGTTCCGAGCTTCGATGAAGGCTTATCACTTCCGGTTATCGAGGCCTTGCGTGCTGGAGTTCCTGTCGTGGCGAGCGATATCCCTGCACACCGGGAGCTGATCGGAACCGGCGAATTCTTGTGCGACCCGCGCAGCCCACGCAGCATCGCCCGTGCGGTCAGAAGGGTCCGAGGGGCGCCGAAGACTGCTGAACGCCAGGCTGCGCGACTCGCGAAGCACCATCACGAGGCCCTGGACCAAGTGGTGGCTGCCAGCATTGCCCGTTATTTGCCTACGGAGCCGGAGCCTGTAGGAACCGCAAGCGACGGGATTGCCGACCGGCGTGAGCGCATGAGTATTGGGATAGCAACCCCCTGGCCGCCACAGCAATCAGGGGTAGCTGACTTTTCCCAAACGGTCTTCACCGAACTCGCTGAATTGGCTGACGTCACGATCTACACCACCGCAGACGCCGGATCGGTGGACTCTGCCGAGATCAAGCAGCGTCCAATCGCCGACGTCTTCGACTCACCCGACTCGATACAGGCCGCACACGATGTGTTTATCAGCGTTGTGGGCAACAGCCACTACCACCTGCTCTCAGTTGAACTCCTGCAGTTCCTGGAGGCAGTTGTCGTGGCCCACGACACTCGGATGGTCGAGTTCTACATGGCCCTTCGGGGTAAAGCCGGTGCGGAACGTGTGATGTCCACGACCTCCGGAGAACGATCGCGCCCGGTAAGCCACCTCAGTCTTGACGACCAGGTCGATGACATGCGACTGCTGACCAATACCGGGATGTGGGAGGTCGCTAATCGAGCTGAGAAGGTGATACTGCACTCGCCCAGCGCACAACCCACGATCGCCCGGGAGACCGGGCGTGACATTCAGCTTCTTCCCTTCGCGAATTACCGTGTGCCACCCACCGCGACCATTACCGATGACGATCGCGCGGCGGCCCGTATGCGACTCGGCCTCGACGGGTACTTCGCAGAGACAATCCACATCGGCAGTTTTGGATACATCGACGTGCGAACCAAGATGACCGACATTGTCGTGGAGTCGGCTGCGTGGTTGGCCCAGTGGGGCGTGCCCGTCGCGCTCCACCTGATTGGTTCGGCTCGTGGCGCCCAGGAAGAGCAACTACTCGACCAGGCGCACCGGGCGGGGCTC
>WLWE01001032.1_pt1 | contig 22271 bp, 16 predicted proteins | sample 6718301 | NCBI WGS metagenome assembly WLWE01 (sample SAMN12718691, study PRJNA515312) | sponge metagenome | isolation source: marine sponge | host: Mycale hentscheli | place: New Zealand: South Island, Marlborough, Capsize Point | collected 2003-05-01 | reverse complement strand
AGGCAACCCAAAGACCATACTCGTTCGTGTTCGCTTGTTTTTTACATTATCACTTTGACAGACATCACACCCACACCCAACAACTGGCACACCAACACTTGTACCAGTACCAAGAAAAATAAATTGGCCTTGGAGGTTTCGGCTCGATGCGACTTCAAAATGCGACGGAGACATAGAGAGAGGGACCGCTACTCATCGGGAATCTATTTCCAGATCAAAACTATTGATCCCAAAAGGTACCAGATTCCACTGCCTCCTGTTGAACAGAACAACCGAGCGACCCATCCCCCTCCGAAGCATCTGACGAGACAACTCAGCCCACATGGAGGACAGTGCCCCCTCACGACAAGCCAAAGAGCCGTACTTGCTTCAAGAGGGCGACAAATGCATGAACACAGCAAAATTGTCGTTGGAACACCTGCAGTGCGGTGCTGAAAACGAAACCATGGGCCAGCGGGGCCACGTACCCAGCCCTTGGCCAAGGCGGCCTGGTGCCAGCGCCCCCCCAAGAACACCACTGTTTCCTCCATGATTTCCTCATTTGTGAAACCACTGACCGCAGAAGACCAAAAAAACCGAACATGAGGCTACTTTCTTTTGAAAATAAAAAATGCGAGTAACCTTGACCCCCTACCACCATCGCTGTGAGAATTGGGATATTGACGGCAAAATGAACAACTTCTCATGTGGTTCCAGGAACTACCCGAAGTCAACATGCGTTCGACAAGCGGTGAGGCTGAAGACCGCATACTAACGATTATCAGCTATTTTCCCTCCCCTTACATCACCATCATGGAACAACTGGAACGCATCTGGGACCTCGTTAGTAATTTTGCATCCGCCGTAGGCTCATGGGTCGAGCGATCTATCACCGGACTATTCGGCTCATCGAATGCTCGTTACCTCAAACGATTAGAAACAAAGATCGAGGCGATCAACTCGCTCGAACCTCGATATGAGGCGATGACAGACGCCGAACTACGTGCGCAAACTGATGAATTCAAACATCGACTCTCGGCTGGTGAAACCCTCGATGACTTGCTCATAGAATCATTTGCAGTGTGCCGTGAAGCTGGACGCCGTTTCCTCAGCATGAGGCATTACGACGTACAACTTATCGGCGGCATGGTCCTGCACTCTGGGGCGATTGCAGAAATGATCACGGGAGAAGGCAAGACACTTGTTGCAACACTCCCGGCTTATCTAAATGCACTTGAAGGCAAGGGCGTGCACGTTATTACAGTAAATGACTATCTCGCCCGTCGTGACATGGAATGGATGGGGCCTCTCTATATGGGACTTGGACTTACGGTCGGTGCAATTCAATCTGGCATGGAGTCTGATGAGCGTCAACAATCATATGCTTGCGATATCACCTACGGAACGAATAATGAATTTGGGTTTGACTACCTGAGAGACAATATGCGAATGGCGGCTCGTGGGGACGACCGCTTTCCCCGTCAAATGCAGCAGTCACAGGGAAGGCTCAACTTTGCAATCGTCGATGAGGTCGACAACATTCTCATCGATGAAGCGAGAACACCTCTTATTATTTCGGGGCCTGCTCATGATGACGTTACGAAATACGCACGAGCCGATAAGGTAGCTCGTCAACTGAAAGCAGGTGACCATTTCGAGGTTCAGGAAAAAGAACATACGGTGAGCCTGACAGAGTCTGGTGTTCGGCAAGCTGAAAAACTTGCAGGTGTTGAAAGCTTCTACACGGCGGGCAACATGGAGTGGCCCCACCTGATCGACAATGCCCTGAAGGCTCACTATCTTTACAAACTGGACGTGAACTATGTTGTCCAGCAAGGCGACGTTGTCATCGTTGACGAATTCACCGGTCGTCTTATGCCTGGACGCCAATGGTCCGACGGTCTTCATCAGGCTGTCGAAGCAAAAGAAGGGGTTCGAATCAAAGAAGAATCGCAAACCCTGGCAACGGTTACATTGCAGAATTTCTTCAAACTGTACAACAAACTCGGCGGAATGACCGGGACCGCAATGACCGAGGCAAATGAGTTCTGGAAGATATACAAATTAGACGTTATTGCCATTCCTCCAAACCGGGTTCTTCAACGCCTCAATCACTCAGATGTCATCTTTCGCACCGAACGTGAAAAATGGATTGCAGTTGCTGATGAAATCGAGCGAATCAGCCGCTGGGACTCAATCAACCTTTCAAACAAAACGACCAAAATCGGAAGTATTGTGAAAAAGTCCGACGAGGGCATTGAATTTCAACCAAAAGGAACAAAGAAAACTGAATTCATTCCAGTTGATGAGATTCAAAGTGTGCAACGAAAAGGACTACCCATTCTTGTCGGCACGGTTTCCATCGAGAAAAGTGAGCGGCTTGCGTCCCTTCTCGACAAGCGCGGAGTTGCCCATCAAGTGCTCAATGCAAAACAGCATCAGCGTGAAGCAGATATTGTCGCACAGGCAGGCCGACTGAGCGCTGTGACAATCGCAACAAATATGGCTGGCCGTGGCACCGATATCATTCTAGGTGGCAACGCAGAAACCATGGCGTGGGCCCAACTGCAAAACACCTACGAAACGCGTCTCGATGTTCCAAAAGATGAGTGGGACAATCTCATCAACACTATCTCCGAACGCGAAAACATGAAGGCTGAGGGCAACAAAGTTCGTGAGATGGGTGGACTTCAGATTGTCGGAACGGAGCGGCATGAATCGAGACGAATTGACCTTCAGCTTCGCGGGCGATGTGGTCGCCAAGGTGACCCCGGGAGCAGCCGGTTTTACCTTTCGCTCGAGGATGACCTCATGCGAATTTTTGCTGGAGAGTGGGTGAAAAACATACTTACTCGACTAGGCATGCAAGACGGCGAGGCGATTGAAAGCAAGATGGTAACTCGTCGTGTCGAAGCTGCACAGAAAAAGGTCGAGGAGCGAAATTTTGAAATTCGAAAAAACCTACTTGAATATGATGAGGTGATGGATGAGCAGCGGAAACGGGTCTATGGATTCCGGCAACGGATTCTTGAGGGTCGTGCTACAGAAGGTGACGGTGAAGCCCTTATTGATCGTGATGGTGAATGCCGTGAACTTATTCTCGAAATGGTCGATCGCCAGATAGATCAGCACATCGACACATTCCTCGACAGAGACTACGGGGCGCAGACATTTGCTGGATGGGCTTCATCTCAACTTTCGTGTGAGCTTGATCGTGCTGACTTCCGTGGATTAAGTCCGGAAGAAGCTATTCGAATTGCCCATGAACAAGCGACACGACAGGCCGAGGCACAAATCTTTGAGGCCGTTGAAGAGAACCTTCCCCAAAGTGAGGACGAACGAGACTGGAACTGGTCAGCTCTTGCAAGCTTTGCCAATGCACGTTGGAAGCTTTCCGTAAACGACCGCGACCTGAAGCGTGTCGGACGAAATGACGTTGCCGAATGGCTCCAACAGCGAGCAAGTGAAGCGGTCGCGAAGGCTGACCTGAATGATGGCGAACGGTTCCTTGCACCAGACTTCGGTGTTCTTTCGGCACGATCGTGGACAGACTGGCGATTTGCTATCGAACTACGCGATTCAGACCTGACTGAAATCTCAGGAAATGATCCAGATCCCGAAGCATTTAAAGAGATTGTGCGAGAAAAGGCACGAGAGGCCTATCGACAACGAGAAATTGAATATCCCGTACTTGTAGGTTTAGCTCATTTTACTGGCCGCCAAGATGATGGGTCACGACGAGTTGATCGCGACGGGCTCGTCGCCTGGGCGAAAGAACGGTTTGACTCAACTCTTGACGAAACATCACTCTCGCCCACCAGCCTCGATGAGCTGAAACAGACTCTCTGTAAAGCAAGTGCCCGTCGTCATGAACAGCCCGATTCGCCTCGGACTGAAATGCAAAGAATGGAGCGTGCTGTTCTACTTCAGATACTGGACAATGCTTGGAAAGACCATCTACTCGCGATGGATCATCTGAGAAGTAGCGTTGGTCTTCGTGGATATGCTCAGGTTGACCCGAAGGTTGAATATAAACGTGAGGGTATGCGAACATTCGATCTCATGTGGAGCGGCATTGATGAACGGGTCATTGACATTGTCTACCGAATTGAACAGGTCGAAGAAGATGCTCTTCGAAGCACTTGGCGGGAAACAGCCGCTATTCATGAAGACACGCCTTCTGCCTCACAATTTGAAGAGCCTGCAAGACAGATGGCAGATGGCAGCGAATCTGGCCCGATCCAGCCGATTCGTAATAGTGGCCAAAAGGTTGGAAGAAACGATCCATGCCCCTGCGGTAGCGGCAAAAAGTACAAAAACTGTTGTGCCCGTTCCGCGAGTGCGTCCGCGGGCTGACTAGGTGAGGTGTAGTGATAGCCCTAAACCTGCTCTATCTGCTGGTGGGTATTGCTGCCTTGCCTTGGGTTCTTTGGCGAAGGCTTTCAGGCAAACGGCCTGTTGCCGCAATTCGAGAACGGCTCACCGGGCGAGTCCGTGTGGCCGATTGCCCGAAGAACCATTGCCGAATCTGGTTGCACGGCGTAAGCGTCGGAGAAGTTCAGCTTATCCGGCCCCTTGTGAATGAACTGCAGAATCAAGCTGACCTGAGGAATCAACTCATTGATTGTGTCGTCTCAAGTTCGACAACAACCGGACTTGAAGTCGCGACCAAAACCCATGAGCAAGACCATGTTTTCCCGTGCCCACTAGACGTCAGTTGGGCAATCAAACAGACCTTCAATCGAGTACGGCCGGATGTGCTTGTCCTTGCTGAATTGGAAATCTGGCCTAACCTTTTACGAATAGCAGAAGACTGCAAAATTCCTGTTGTAGTTGTGAATGGCCGCATGAGCGAGCGGAGTTACCGAGGCTACAAGCGACTGGGACGCATTGCAGCGTTAATGGTCCAGCGGATATCACTTGTGTTGTCTCGTTCCCAAGAGGATTCAGATCGCTTCACAGACCTTGGGGCTCCACGTGTGGAAACCGTTGGCTCATTAAAGTTTGATGGCATTCACGGCGATGAACACGACAATGAAATCCGGCAGCTCAGAAAAATCACTGGCATCGACAGAGATGACCTTGTCTTTATTGCAGGAAGCACTCAGGAGCCAGAAGAATCACTCGCCGTTGAAACATTCTTGCAACAACAGAAAGTACACCCTGGCCTTAAACTCATTCTTGTTCCTCGGCACGTTGAACGAACACGCGAGATTGCTACTTGGTTAACACTTCGTTTGCAGCAGCCCGACGCTTGCCACATACCTTGGTATTTCCGAAGCAGGCTCACCGACCAAGGAAGCCAGCTATCGCAGAAGTCCTTTATTCTTCTTGTGGATGTGACTGGTGAACTCGCAGCCTGGTGGGGCCTTGCAACCGTGGCCTTTGTTGGCGGTAGCCTTGATGGGCTTCGTGGCGGGCAAAACATGCTCGAGCCTGCTGCATACGGAGCCGCCGTCTGTTTCGGGCCATACACAAAAAACTTCCGTACCGAAGTATCCGAACTCCTTGGAGCAGAGGCTGCTATTGTTGTTCACAACGGGGTAGAACTTACTAGATTTGTCACGCAGTGCCTTATCGATCCAGTGTTTTCCAAAAAGATTGGCCTATGCGCGAAGAAACTTATTGAAAAAAACCAAGGCGGCACCAAACTGACTGCCTCAAGGATTTTAGACTTCCTTCCCGTAATTTGATCCTCACGGTTGTCTGTTTGGCCCAAAACCCCGATACTAAATTTCAGATAGAATACGACTCGGCGATAATCATTCGCCTTTTCCTTTAACTGCAAGAGGCATCCAAAGTGGCAAGCGGCAAGTATCTTTTCACGAGTGAATCGGTAAGCATGGGACATCCGGATAAACTTTCGGACCAAATTTCGGACGGAGTCCTCGACGCCTTCCTCGCCCAAGATCCAAACAGTCGTGTTGCTTGTGAAACGCTGGTTACAACGGGCCTTGCAGTTATTGCTGGTGAAATTACGTCTCGAGGTACGATTGACTACCAACAGGTTGTTCGTGATGTCATCCGGGAAGTTGGCTACACAGATGATGAAATGGGGATTGCTGCAGACACCTGCTCGGTACTCGTTGCAGTTGGCAAACAGAGTGGTGATATTGCCATGGGTGTCAATGAGGACACGGATAAAGGCAAAGACATCGGAGCTGGCGACCAAGGACTGATGTTTGGTTATGCCTGCAACGACACACCTGAATTAATGCCGCTGCCAATTGCTTTGTCACATCGTATTTTGAATCGTTTAGCTGATGCACGTCTCGGTGGAGACGTGGATTGGCTCCGGCCTGACTCGAAAAGTCAGGTAACAGTTGAATACGACGGCGACAAACCAGTACGAATTGACACTATCGTTGTCTCTACGCAACATGCCCCGCATGTATCTAACGAAGAGATTCAAACGTACATCATTGAAAAGATCATAAAACCGGAACTTCCCGGTGACCTAGACACCAGTGATATTACGTACCATATCAACCCGACTGGTCGTTTTGTTGTAGGTGGCCCTCACGGGGACGCTGGCTTGACCGGCAGAAAAATTATTGTTGACACCTACGGTGGATGGGGTCGCCATGGCGGCGGTGCTTTTTCTGGGAAAGATCCGACGAAAGTTGACCGTAGTGCTGCTTACATGGCTCGCTACGTTGCAAAAAATATTGTTGCAGCAGGACTTGCAGACCGGTGCGAATTGCAACTAGCGTATGCAATTGGTGTCACAGAGCCTGTCAGCGTTCACATTGATACCGCTGGAAGCGGAAAAGTTGATGATGAACGACTATGCGCACTCATTCGAGAACATTTCCCTCTCACGCCTCGTGGCATTATCGAGCACCTCGACCTCCGAAGACCAATCTTCCGTCGAACTGCTGCAGGTGGACATTTTGGACGAGACGAGTTCCCTTGGGAAAAAACTGATAAAGCAAGTGCTTTGGCAGAGGCTGCCTCCTCGACAGCTGCAGCAAGCTGAATCATGTAGTCCTGTTAGAAAATGACACTCACGAACAGCAGCAGAACTACTCGTTGCTTAAGTTAGGGCACGCGGACAGCACCTAACATCAACACTGCTTTTGTGTGAGTCATGGGCGGCTAAGGGAAAAGAATTGGCGATTCGTTCATAAATCAGAGACGCATTCATGCTTCCTGCTTCACAAGACGTACGATCAGATAGATTCGCGACAGTTGAGAGTTCGTGCCCCGACTTCCAGCAGTTTGCAACCAATGCTGTTAGCCATATTGCTGCCGGCACATCGTTTTTTATTGCGATTATTATTCTTTCCCGCCGCATAGCCGGCGGACTTACATCTCAACCATCCATTTCTGTACTATTCCTTGCAGCTCTGGTTGGGGGTGGTCTCACAGCCGCTGCAAACAACGCATGGCCAAAATGCCTCCCTGCCTTTCCCTGGTTGGTGACAACGACTCGTTGTAGTGTTCTCGTTACACTCCTGTCGCTTGGGATTTGGCTGCCCTTTCTTACTTCTACCACGTTCGCAACGATTGCTCTTGCGGGAGTTCTTGTATTCCTGCCATCTCATCGTTCACACGAAAGAGAACTGGCCAGTATGTCGTTGACACCATACTGGACGGCAGTGATTGATTTACAACAAAGTGTTCTCCAGAACATACTCAATATTTTACGACTTGAACAAGCCGACTCGAATCCGTTTGCCAGTAAAAAAAACTACCCTTCGCCATGGTGGAAATTTTTCAGGCAAGAAAAACAAGACGCCAAGCTATTAGTGCCACTGGAAAATTTTTTGAGCGAGCAGGCGATTTCCCGGCCAACAACAAGGCATAAACCAGGATCCAAGGACACATTGCTCCATTGGCAAGAACGGTACGAATTGCCAGACGGGACCGAATACCTGCGCGGCCAACTCATGATTGCTTTCTCTGCTGGAACCCGCTTGACGACAGGCCACGTTGGATTCTGCCCAGCATTCCAGTCCATTCCTGTCGTTGAAGTCACTACCGACTACGACGCCCTGGAAGTTTCAGTTACGGCAGCAGAAATACTACCGTGGGGTGTTCGCATCGAATGCCGAGTTGAAGAACCAATTGATGAGGGAACCTCTATTCCTGTTTTTCTAAGTGTGAACGAGCCGTTAGAATCAAGCATTTCATAACCACATCACAACCAAGGCATGCACTGAACATGGCGCGTTGGCCCGAGCATATCTGGACTACACTTTTCACGTATGGTCTTATTTTTATTCTCTTCCCCCTGCTCTGCTTCTTGCTGTGGAATTGGGTTCGTGGCTTTTAATCTGGCCTCATTTTCAATAACACGACACCGCTCATGCCACCACTAACTACGCTTCTCGATCTTTTAGAACCACACGGAGAACAACATCTTCTTGCCCACTGGGCCCACCTCTCAGTGGAACAACGCAGCCGTCTGCAATCCCAACTCACGGCAATCGATTGGCATGAGGTTGCTGCTTGCAAGAAATTAGTCAAAGCCCACCATGGCAAGAAAAGTATCCCAAAACCTCAAGGTTTTGAAAATACAGTGACACCACGTTGTCACCCACTCGGAGCGCAGAACACGGCAACATCATACGCTCTGAGTCGAGGGCACGAATGCCTGCGTACTGCCCAGGTAGGTGCAATCTTGATGGCAGGCGGCCAGGGCACTCGTCTTGGGTTCGACGGACCAAAAGGAACGTTTCCTATCGCAACAGTATCGAAAGCAACTCTTTTCGACGTGCTCCTTGGACATCTCATCGCAATTAAGAAGCGATTTGGAAGCCGTATTCCCCTCGGTATTATGACTAGTGCTTCCACGGACGCGGCAACCCGTAATTTTTTTGCCGAGATGAATTTCTGTGGGCTCGATGCTGATCAAATCTTTTTTTTCTGCCAAGGCAATCTACCTGCAGTTGATGAGACGACTGGCAGCCTTCTGCTTGATGCATGTGACCATGTTGCGGTTGCACCAGACGGCCATGGTGGGATGTTACAGGCGCTTACAGAAAGTGGTGGTCTTGATTGGTTTCGTCAGCAGGATTGCCGCACGCTTGTAAGCTTTCAGGTGGACAACCCCCTTGCAAAACCACTCGATCCAGAATTTCTTGGCCACCATCTGCTCTCTGGTGCTCCGCTTTCAACACAAGTTATACCGAAGATTGATCCTGAGGAGCGTGTTGGTGTTGTGACTGAATCTGGTGGAGTAACAAGAATCATTGAATACAGTGACCTGCCTCAACCCATCGCTGCAGAGCGGCTTCTGGATGGAAGGTTACGATTCTTTGCCGGCAGTATTGGAATTCATGCATTCGAAACACAGTTCCTTGAAGGTGTTGCTTCCTCCCAAGCAAGGCTTCCATTACACATCGCACATAAAAAAGTTCCTTTCATCAATGAACATGGATGCTCCATTCAGCCATCGGCACCAAATGCTTTCAAATTTGAACGATTTATATTTGACTTGATGCCCTTAGCCGACAATGTGACTGTTGTGGAGATTGATCCGGCAGAGGGTTTTGCGCCGCTAAAAAATCCATCCGGTGCTGCCAAAGACTCACCCGAAACAGTTCGGCAGGCGCTCAATGCGTATGCCATTCGGCATCTTAAACAAGCTGGTATCGTTGTCGCATCAGGCGCACACGTGGAACTCGACGCTACATCAGTTTTTGATGACGAGGATCTACGACTCATTGCAAAGTCTGGTGTTTTCCCAAAAAACAGCATTGACGGCCAACGCATTATCAGGGCAATCTGAGGATTGCTCAGAAATCACACCTCTTCGGAGAATATTTTTATGCTTCACGCAATCATTATGGCGGGCGGATCAGGTACCCGTTTCTGGCCATCGAGCCGTGCAAAACTACCAAAACAACTGCTACCGCTTGCAGGCTCAGAAACCCTTCTACAAGACACCGTAGGGAGGCTTCAAGGGCTCGTGCCCCCGGAGCGAACCCTCATTGTCACCAACATGCGACTTATAGAAGCTGTGCAAAGTCAATTACCCGAACTTCCGCCAACTGCAATTGTTGGTGAACCCTGTAAAAGAGATACCGCGCCGTGTATCGGACTTGCTGCCTTGCTTGTACTTCAACAAGACTCTGACGCAACGATGGCAGTTATGCCCAGCGATCATGTAATTGATCCAACTGTATCTTTCCAGAGAGCTTTGCTACAGGCACATGAGCTTGTTAATCAAAGCCCGAATCGACTTGTCACGTTTGGGATTCGTCCATCGACTCCGTCCTCCAGCTATGGATACATTCAACAGGGAGAGACCGTACCGCACAAAAAGGATGATGCACCGGTTCACCGCGTCGCTCAATTCCGGGAGAAGCCACCTGTCGATGTAGCAAAAGAATATCTCGCCGCTGGCAATTTCCTCTGGAATGCCGGAATCTTTGTCTGGCGGGCAAAGACAATTATTGAAGCACTTTCGGAACATCAACCAGCGTGTCTGGAGCATTTAAGACGTATCGCTGACAACTGGGAAACCCCTCAACGCAACGAGGTCTTTTCAGAGGAATTTGCAGCAATAAAAGGTGTTTCAATTGACTACGCTGTGCTCGAACACGCTACAGAAGTCGCCGTAATTGAAGCACCTTTTACCTGGGATGATCTCGGCGGCTGGTCTGCTGTCGCTCGGCAACGAGGACACGATGAAAATGGAAATACTGTTGTTGGTCGTCACTTAGGAATTGATTCAAAGAACGTCCTTGTGCACACCTGCGATGACCACCTCATTGTCACTTTGGGTCTAGAGAATACCCTTCTAGTACACACTGATGATGCTACTTTGGTTGCTGACAGATCGCACGAGGAGCATATTCGTAAAGTAGTCGCTGAGCTAGAAAGTAAAGAATGGCACGAATATCTGTAAGAAATACTGTATTTCTAAAAATATTCTCTGTACTGCAACTGAGTGTCGTCTCATCATACTTTCTCATCATTGCAATCCCGCAGGTTACTGGTTCGGAATCTCTCACCCCAGACAGTGATGAAAAACACTGGGTCAGCAAAATTTTTGAGAACTTCACGGCCGCTACTGATGCCTTGCAATGGTCAGACATACGAGTTGTCAGTAACTGGCGAATACAACAGCATGTCCAGTCAAAATCGTATCGGCTCTTAGATTCAGATGATCGTGTTGTCCTTGAAGGAACTCTCAAAGAATGCTCTGCTCAATTCTCCTCACTTATGAAAAAAGGTGACATAGATCCTGTCAAAAAAGAAGCCATCATTGTTCTTCATGGCCTTGGTGAGGGGCGAAGTTCCATGAAGCCTCTTGTTACATTTCTTGAAGAAAACATGACTGCCAGCATCCTGACCTTTGGGTATGCAAGTCCTCAAGCGACCCTTGCTTCACACGCCGATTCACTGGGCAAGGTACTCGCAGGGCTACCGCCAGCAACCGCCCTCAGTTTTGTAGGTCATAGCATGGGAAATTTGGTTGTGCGGCGGTGGCTACAAGACGCACAACCGAACATTGTCCGTCGAATCAATCGTATGGTAATGCTTGGCCCACCCAACCAAGGATCAGATCTCGCCCGACTGGCCGCAAGCAATCACCTGCTTAGAAACCTGGCGTCTGGTGCAGCTCGGGAACTTGTACTGCACTGGGACAGTATCCGTCGTGAACTTCAAACCCCCCCCTTCCAGTACGGCATTATAGCCGGCGGTAAAGGTGACAACGAGGGATACTCGGTACTCCTTGAAGGTGACGATGACGCTATTGTTCGCGTATCGGAAACACAGCTTCAGGGCTCAGACGGCTTTCTGGTTATACCTGTTCGCCACTCACGCATGATGGAGAATACGGATGTGCAGCAGGAAACACTCCGTTTCCTGCTGCATGGACGGTTCGCCAAGAAATCTTTCCATACGAGTCTTTCTGAAAAATGAATTCTACAAAACTTCCTTCAGGTCGACTTGCTGGTGTTGACTATGGTCGCCGCCGGATTGGCATATCGATTTGTGATACCGAAAGAATGATTGCGAGCCCTCTCCTGGTTCATAAAACAACCGGAGACCGACAGTCCGATGCCATGTTTTTTTTGAAACTTGTTGAGCAGGAAGAAATTGTCGGGTTTGTTGTTGGACTCCCCATCCACTCCGACGGAAGAAACAGTGAAATGTCATCTGAGGTTGAGAAGTTCGCGACCTGGTTATCAGGTATCACCGATCGCCCAATCGTCTTCCAAGATGAACGGCACACATCTCAGGAAGCATCTGGATTACTGAGGCCCGCACGGCTCACTCGCGGCCGAAAAAAAGAGCGGCATGATGCTGTTGCGGCGCAGGTCATTCTCAGTGCGTGGCTGGAAAGACAGGTGACACCACAAAACAATTCGCATCCTACAGAACCAGACAATTCTCGATGAACCGTAGAAAACCAAACAATCTGTCTCGATTAATTGTTGGATGTGGCTACCTCGGCCAAAGGGCTGCGCGTCGTTGGCTTCAATCCGGATCAACTGTTTTTGCAACAACTCGTAGCTCAGCAAATGCCCAAATTCTATCGGCAGCAAATATTCATCCAATTATTGGAGATGTTACAGCTGCTGACCGATCACCAGAAAGCTTTCGGAGTTTGCCAGAAGTAGACACCGTTCTCTGGGCGGTCGGATTTGATAGAGATGCACATGCAAGCTATCACGATGTTCACGTCGGCGGACTCCTTCGCATTCTTGAACAAATACCCAACAACCCTCGGGTCATATTTATAAGTTCGACCGGTGTGTGGGGAAATGAGACAACTGGTGATGTCGATGAGTCAACACCCGCCTGCCCTACACGAGAAGCCGGGAAGGTATTGCTGGAAGCAGAGGCTGCTCTTGGGAGGCACCCTAAGGGGCCGGGTGTTGTACTCCGACTTGCTGGAATTTATGGACCCGGCCGACTGCCACGAGTGGGTGACATTCGAGAAAACAAGCCAATCCCTGCCGATCCCAACAGTTGGCTTAACTTGATCCATGTTGATGATGCAGTCTCTGTCATCTGCAACATCAGCGCACTTCCCTCACCGAAAAGTCTCTATGTCGTCTCAGACACCACCCCAATCCGTCGTAAAGAATGGTACTCGTCTCTCGCAGAGTTTACGAACAGTCCACCACCAAGGTGGGCCGCTGAAGCTACTCGCATGCGGGGTGGAAACAAACGAGTGAATGCAAGTTGCATCTGGAATGATCTACAGAAAAAACCCGATCATCCAATTGCAATTAATGCCATGAAAACACTTCTCCAGCAATCATCATGACGGTCTGTGCGGAATCAAATGTTCGCCTAGCCCATCTTACTCAATACTTGCGGGTCGCTAATCACCGCCAGACTTTGCTATGAGTGGCATCGCACCAGATAATATCGCAAGATAATCGGCTGTCACCCTCATTGCCTCATCAAAATAGAAGTCGCGTGTCACAACCGGACGTCGTGGCCCCGCATTTTCTTCCTGTTTCTTCTCTTCTTCTTTCTCAGCGGCCTTCCCCTCATTCCACTCTTTCACAAAATCTGATTCTAAAAGTGAAATTGTTTTTTCATTTTTTCGTTCCTCATAGCGAGCGATATCTGTTGCAAGCTCCAGAAACTCTTCATCGCCTGCAACACGCTCAGCTGACCGTTCTCGCAAAACCTTCAACATTGGATCAGTCACGTTATCGGTTGTCGTAAACTCAGCTGCATCAACCCGATCAAAGGGAATTGCATGATCGAGATCAGCTTCTCCAACAGGGAGATGGTCCGTTATACTTGGTAATTCAACGTCACTTTTCACGCCCTCCATCTGGGTGCTGAGTCCACCTGGACGGTAAAACTGTTGCATTGTAATTTTCAATGCACCAAGTGAGGGAGCATTTGGCAACCGTTGGAAAAGCTGCCTTCCAAGATCAAGCAGGCTCTGCACAGTTCCCTTTCCGTGCGTGGCTGAATCACCAATAACAAGACCGCGGCGATAATCCTGGATCGCTCCAGCGACAATCTCGCTCGCGCTCGCACTAAACTTATTGACAAGCACAACGAGTGGGCCGTCCCAAACCACGCCGGGCTCCAAATCGTCATACTGCTGCACACGCTGATCTGCGTCTTTAATTTGAACGACTGGGCCTGTATCAATGAAAAGCCCCGTTAGAGAAATTGATTCTGGCAAAGAGCCGCCGCCATTACTGCGAAGGTCCAGAACAACGCAGTCGACTCCTTGTTCACGAAACCCTTCAAGCAGCTTCCTGCAGTCACGAGTGCTGCTCTTGTAGTCGGCCCGTCCCTGCCGTGCAGCCGCCATATCCATGTAAAAACTTGGCAGATTGATTACCCCAACACGCCAAGGACTACCATCTGACTTAACACCTTCTTGAATGATTTCACCACGGGCTGCACTGTCTTGGAGTTCAATTTTGGCCCGAACAATGTCATACACCGTCGGTACTGTCTGGCCGACTGGAATAACCTTGAGACGAACTACCGTTCCTCGCTTCCCTCGGATGAGTTTCACAACATCATTGAGATTCATATCAACAACATCGACCAATTCTCCTTCACGGCCCTGACCGACACCAACAATACGATCTTTTCTTTTGAGCCGACTATCCTTGTCAGCAGCACCTCCGGGAACAATTTCGGCCACCGTGGTGTAGCCGTCCTCACCTTTCAGGGAAGCTCCGATACCATCGAGCTGAAGCCTCATTGTAATTTCAAAATTCTCCAGTGTTCCTGGCGACATGAAACTGGTGTGCGGGTCGAGCGAACTTGTGAGTGAAGATAAATATGTCTCCAACAGTTCATCTGCATTCATCTGATGCATTCGCTTTGCAAAACTGGTGTACCGACGCAGCAACTTCTTCCTTGCTTCTTCAGGCCCAACCTTTTCCATCTTCTGAACGAGTAAGTCGTACTTAATTCGCCGCCTCCATTTATCACGGACTTCGTCTTTTGTCTTTGCCCACACAGCTATATCACGGTCGATAACAATGGACTCTTTCTGATTGAAATCAAGCTTCGTATTTAACAGTTCCTCGACAATTGGAATCCGTTCATCAACCCGCTCAAGAAAACGATCATAAACTTCATACGCAAAGCTCACGTCACCCCTGCGCACGAGATCATCAAGGCTTGTCTTTTTCTCCGCAAAGCTGTCAACATCAGATTGCAGGAAATAAATTTTGAGTGGATCGAGCGCTGCTAGAAATGTATCGAACCAACGAGACGCAATCTCATCATCTATTGGCTTACGAAGAAAATGTTCTCTTTCGAGATAACTTTTTACAGCCAAAGTAATCTGTCGATCATTCGGGCCCGGCGTCGGAGCTTCGCGTTCATCTGCCGATATACGTGCAGGCACCAGCAAGATTCCAATAAGGACTGCACAAAACAGTCTGCTCAAAGCTGACACTCTGCTGGGACGTAATGGCACGGTCCTGATAGCTACTGGTAGGTGGCGATCCACGCAGCAAACTCCTTCCAAAATACACGTAAGCATGTGTATACGAATTCTTGCGACGGGCGTTCTCACGCGAGATCTAACCACCGCACCAAAATACATAACCTTATTGTGACGATTTTTTGCTCCTGTGACGAGATGTTTTTTTACGTAACGGTAATGTGAAATTTCGCCTAAAAATCAATTCGTCCTACAAAGACATCTCAATCCACGTTCAACAAGTGCATCTGCAACTTCCGGAGCAGCCCCAAGTCGAGATACTTTGACCCACTCCACCGACGGAAATTGGCTTCGCATCTTTTCCAGATACTTTTCGACCTGGTTCTCCACATGCCCGTGGAAAAGAAGGTGCGGGTGGAGAACGACTCGCTTCACTGGCGGCCGCCCTTTCATACCAAGCATTAATTGCTCAATTGCTTCGCTCACAGTCGGCTTCGCTGCTGCAACAAAACTAATTGCAAACCGATATTTCGCAACACTCGCCAGTGAACTGTAGGTTGATCGCACAAAACTCCAAAGTTGATGACTGGCGGTTGGATCACTCGATCCTCGACCGATTACAAGAAGGGCCTCACTTCCGCCTTCAATGGGAGCAAGGCCCTCGATTGCCTCATAGAAGCGATGGCGAGCAAGACTTATAATCTGCTCGTGCAGCCCAAGTGGATCAGCCTGCATCACACTTAGCCCATAACGAGCAACTGCCTCCTGCAATGCTTGCGGGACATCTTGTTTTGCATGACCAGCAGCAAACAATAGAATCGGAAGAGCAACAACTCTCTTACAACCACGAGCAGCAAGACGCTCTACAGCCATTCCAATTGTTGGCTCAATTACTTCAAGATACCCCAGTTCAACTGGAATATTCGGCAGAATCGCATCAACTTGTGCGACAACACTTTTGGTTTCAGCTGCCCCAACACGATTCGCTGTCCCGTGCCCGACAACAACTACCCCTGTTTCTGGCACCACAAGTTCTTCATAGATTTTCCAGAGTTTGCCACTACGATGAGATTGCGGTTCGTGGCAGTTCATTTAAACTCTTTACTATTAGTTCATAGGTTCGTGTCTCGTACCTGATATCGTACCGTCATTTTGAAAATTGTCTGCGTACTTGATTTGAAAATACTAGAACTTCTTGAAAATCTTTCCTTCTTTGATTAGGAACTTGACTTCATGTCGAGCAGCTCAATTCCCAGTACGCCAATGCCACCAGAAGGCTGCCTGGGAGATTCAATGTTCCAACTCGAAGCGACACTTGTACTTCAAATTGCGCAGCGGAATGGGCCTAGCTTCCTACTTCGCCCGAACCAAGATAATACGATAGGCCGAGCAGCAGAGGCAGACATTGTTGTAGCTGACAGACTCACGAGTCGCGGACACGCTGCGATATCGAGAGATGCTTCCAACGGTGAATGGCAGATTCGTGATCTCGAAAGCCGTAATGGCACCTGGGTCGACGGCCAACGTGTCACAGAAATGTTGCTTCGGCCTGAAATGTCGATTCGAATCGGTACAACCGAATTTATTTTTCGAATCCCTTCTAGACGCTCACTAGAAAAATCAAAGGATCAATCTGAAACTATCCTTCGGTGTGAGCCTGTTGGTGAAATCGAGGGACACAACTTTCAGCGTGCACGTGATGGGGTTATGGATGAAGGCCGCCGCACGATGCTGCTTTATCAGACCAGCATTCACCTTTTAGCCTCACGATCAATCGAAGACGTTATTGCGGCGACTGTAGAAATTGCTGCCGAACATACCGGAGCCGACGCAGTTGGCTGGTTTGAACTTCATGAAACGAATGCTCTGGAGTCTGTTTTGGTAGTTCCACCATCGAGCGACCTCACAGAGCGTCTCGAAGAATCTCACTGTCATGAATTCATTCGTGATGGGCATGCCGTATGGGCAAAACGAGATCGTCACAACGAAAGTGATAACAATCACACCTATGGACTCATGTTTATTCCTGTACTCGATGGCGAACACCCTTGGGCAGCACTGTGCGCAACTGCCGAAAATGACCGCTTACAGGAAAATGATTTTGGTTTTTTTGTCTCGCTTATCAGCCTTGCCTCAGCTGCATGCGCAGGACACAGAAGAGCTACGAACTCAGGTGAGCCAAAACCCGAAGCATCACTCGCTGCGGTTGATACAGTTGATGCGACGCCTGAAGAATTACAGACGATGGCCTTTCCTGATTTTCAAAAAATTTCAGAAAACCTCAGAGGCTCACTGCGACTGGATGACTGGCAGAAGATATTGATTGCAGAGGCCTTACGTAGAACGGAAGGAAGAATACCCGAGGCTGCAGAAGAACTTGGGATCAGTCGAGCCACTCTCTATCGAAAAATGGAACAGCTCGATCTTAATCGTGAGGCGTTTATTCGTGATGATTTAACTAATGTGACACAGACCGAACTACCCAAAACGAATTAGGTTTTTCTTTTCTAGTCATTCAACTTACGAATAGACCGTGCAACATTCATCAAGATAGCACCAACACAGAAGAGTGTAAGCACCGCTACAACAAATGGCATCGCATGAGATGAATGCGCGGCAAACAAAAGAGATCCAACGAGTGGTCCAAGAATGCGACCAAGCGAGGCAAAAGACTGATTTACTCCTAACACCTCTCCCTGCTCAGACGAATCTGCGGATCGGGAAACGAGCGCAGAAACTGAAGGATTCACGAAAGCAAATCCCCACACCGCGAATGCCGAGGCAACATAAAAAGCAGTCTTCAGACCACCCACCGGATCATTTGGGGCTGTGGTCATATCAGTACCTCCCCCCCCTTGGAACAACAACCAAGAAACTACAGCCAGCCCACCAAGTCCCACGATCATCTGAATGAGACCGGCAGTCATCAACGATATTTCGGAATATCGTTTGGCAAGAGGACGATAAAGGCCACCTGCCACAACCAAAACTGCACCGATAGCAGCGAATACCAAAAAGTTATCATCGTCCGCCATTCCAAACGCGGCCCGAGTAAAACGCGCGAGTGTTGCCTCGAAATTGGCGAATGAAAAGATCGCCAGGAAATAAATAAGAATCAGACCACCAACCGCGGGGATTCGGAGGACTGACAGGGTTCGACTGATACTAAAAAATTCCTTTGCTGCATTTCGACCTGGGACCCTCGTCTCACGAAAAACGAAAACTGCTAAGAGGAGCGCAACAAATGAGAGGAGTGACGCAAGCGCTCCAACGCCCCATGGCCGCTCATTGAAAATGATTAAACCAAAGTAAGCGATAAGCGGGCCAAGCGTAAATCCTGCCCCAAATGCAATGCCTATTAATGCCATACCCCGTGCTCGCCGTTCTGGCGTGGTGCAATCTGCAATCACGGCAGCTGCGGTCCCCACACTTGCCCCAGCAATCCCTGCTCCAACACGTGAAAATAACATCAGACCCAATGCAAGTTGCGATTGATCAAATGGCAAAGACACGGCATATCCATATAACGCGTAAAATACTACCGAACCCAGCAGGCTCAAAATCAAGAGTGGCTTTCTTCCAAATCTGTCGGACAGTCGCCCCCATATCGGACTGAAAATGAATTGCATTAGTGAGAACACCGAAAACAGAATGCCTATGATTCCGCCTGCTACTAATGGCGATACACCGAGTTCACTTAAGTAGGGTTCTGCCTGTCTTGGCATCACTGGAAGAACGATACCGAATCCCAGGAGATCGATGAAAACTGTCAAAAAAACAATGAGAAGAGCAAACCGAGGGGGGGTTTCCCCAGGTACTGGCTGTGATGTCATGGTGAACTCGTTATTAGTGAACTGGTTAGAGCGACTTCGTCGCAGATTGGTATGATATGTCGAATGAAGCGTGGAACCAAAAAACAACCTGCAGATCTTCCTGAGGATGCCCTGAGCGTGTCGCAGGTAACCGCTCGCGTCAAGGATCACCTTGAATCGCGGTTTACTGATGTATGGGTTACCGGTGAAGTCACCAATTTAGTGGCTGCCGGGTCCGGTCATATTTACTTAGGACTCAAAGACGAAACAGCGCTCCTTCGCAGTGTGATCTGGAGAGGCACTCGAGGCTCACTTGCCATAGAGCCTACTGACGGCATGGAGGTAGTCTGTCACGGCCGGATCGAAGTTTACCCTCCCAGAGGGAGCTACCAACTGACAATCGATCGTTGTCATGCTTTAGGAATGGGCACACTCGAGGCAAAACTACGTGAATTACATGCACGCCTTGAGGAAGAGGGTCTCTTTTCTGCTGCTAGAAAACGAAGTCTGCCCCGGTACCCTCTTCGTATTGGACTCATTACCAGTGCATCCGGAGCTGCCGTTTCAGACTTTCTCACAACCCTTGTAAACCGCTGGCCGATTGCTGACGTCATGCTTTTTCCATCTCGCGTGCAGGGAGCCGGTGCAGCTGAGGAATTGGCTTCGGAGTTAGTGAAGGCAGAACAAATACATCCACCGCTTGACGTCATCGCAATTGTTCGTGGTGGTGGAAGCCTTGAGGACCTCTGGTCATTCAATGAAGAGATTCTTGTGCGGGCAGTTGCTGCGTCCACAATTCCAATCATTTCTGGAATTGGCCATGAAATTGATCTCTCTCTTGTTGACCTCGTCGCGGATGTCCGTGGCTTGACCCCAACTGATGCTGCCGTCCACATTGCGGCAGAGCGCCAACAGGTCCTTGATCACCTGCGACTTTCTGGAAAAAGAATGTATCAGGAGTTGGTTCAGCGCGTTACATCAGCCCGCCAAAACCTGAATCGAATCGCTGCTGCACAACCTCTTGCATCACCATACCGTGAAATCAATATGACGCGACGCCTTCTCAACGAAAAGGCTCTGCGGCTACAGCACGAGGGATTCCAAAAAACACAACAAGCGAAGGATCAATTGTCCACGGTTGCAGCTCTCCTCGAAGCCAATAATCCTCTTGGAATTCTTTCCCGTGGTTACTCAGTTACAACAAACGCAACAACAAACGAGTCCCTCAACTCGTGGCGTCAAGCTCCTCCTGGAACCTCTGTTATCACAAGACTAGCCGAGGGTAAACTATACAGTCGTGTTGAACGAAGTGAGGAGTCAAGAGACTGCGACGCGGGCGGAAATTTCGAAGGCACGTAATAAGAAGAGGCTGGTATGACTGAAAAAAGTTCAAAAACAATACGGAAACAACCCTCTTTCGAAGAATCACTCGATGAACTCGACGTGATCATCCACAAGATGGAGTCTCGAGATTTAGGGCTCACAGAATCTCTTGCCGCATACGAAAAAGGCGTCTCCTTATTGCGTCACCTGCATGAAGAGCTCAGTGATATAGAGCAGCGAGTTGTCACTCTCGTGCGAATTGACGAAGATGGGACTCCGGTTTTCGAGAACGCCACCAGCTCAGCTGAAAGCGAAACCGTTTCGAGAAGAACAACGACAAAGGGGAAGACGCGGAAAGCCGCACGAAAACGACAAAAGACCTCCACTGATCAGCAAGGGCCTCGCCATCAGTTGCCCGGAATGGACGATCCCACGGCTGGAACGTAAAACACGGGTAGAAATTCGCTGATTAACGAGGGGCTGGGTACCTTTGGATATGCTGGTCTGAGTGAAACCCTGATTCTGATTCTTTTTTTGAGATTTTATGGACACGTCTGCCGACTCTTTACAAAATCTGGTTCAAGAAACACTCACGAAAGTTCAGGAGTTTATTAACCCGCGACTCGAATCTGCTCTGACATTTTCTGATCAGGCAGCTCCTCGATTGGTCGAGTCGATGCGACATGCTTTGTTAGCGCCGGGAAAAAGGCTTCGCCCCGCCTTGGCATTGGAAGCATCGCGGACGTGTGGGGGAACCTGGGAACAAGCAACTCCGGCTGCTCTGGCGGTTGAGATGATTCATGCGTACTCCCTCGTTCATGATGATCTTCCTGCAATGGACGACGACGATTTACGACGAGGTCGTCCAACCTGCCATCGTGCTTTTGATGAAGCGACAGCAATACTTTGCGGTGATGCTCTCCAGCCACTCGCATTTCAGGTACTCGCCAGTGGCATGCCCGTAGATGTTGTTCCCGAAGCCTGTCGAGTATTAGCACAAGCAGCAGGTGCAGAGTCACTCGTTGGTGGACAAGTGGACGATCTCGCTGCAGAGCGAGGCTGGGTTCCAAATCTCTCCAACCAAACACCTGAACAGCAAGTGGATTGGATGGAGCGAATTCATCGACGAAAAACTGGCCGCTTGTTCTTGGCTTCACTTGACCTTGGGTGCTTGGCTGCAGGTGGCAATGCCCAGTGCAGACGTGACCTGAAAGACTACGGTGAATCATTCGGCCTCGCCTTTCAAATAGCCGACGATCTTCTCGATGCAGAGGGGTCTGAATCGAGTATGGGAAAACGTGTCGGAAAAGATGCTGAGCGGGGAAAAATCACTTTCCCCACTGTAATTGGGAAGGAACTCAGCCGAAAAAGAGCGGATTCCCTCTCTGAGCAAGCGACAGCTGCGATCTCTGGTTACGGCGACGCTGCTGAATCACTCAGTGCACTGGCCAGATGGATTGTGAGCCGTCAAACATAGGCTTTCCACACTCTTCCTAGCTCCGCAAAGGGCTGTCGGCAGCCTACAACTATATGAGGTAGACTCTTGATCTCCGCTGATGAAATAGTCTGGTAATTTGATGAAGATGGTATTACGCAGGAGCTTTCGGAGATAATGTCGACTATCCTTCCAACAATTGAGTCACCGCACGATCTTCAGGGACTTTCTCCCGACGATCTTGAAAATCTTGCAACAGAAATGCGGCAAGCATTGTGCCAGGTTGCTGCGAGTCGAACTGCACACTTTGCATCTAATTTGGGCGTCGTTGAACTTTGCTTAGCCCTTCATCGTGTTTTTGATTTCAGCAAAGACC
>WLWE01001026.1_pt1 | contig 22331 bp, 32 predicted proteins | sample 6718301 | NCBI WGS metagenome assembly WLWE01 (sample SAMN12718691, study PRJNA515312) | sponge metagenome | isolation source: marine sponge | host: Mycale hentscheli | place: New Zealand: South Island, Marlborough, Capsize Point | collected 2003-05-01 | reverse complement strand
ATATTCCTAATAAATAACTTTAAAAAATGACAAAAAAAGAATTTATAGACAAATACAGCAAAGTATCTGAAACTTTTGAGGACGAGTTTAGGTCTCAATACAATAGTCCAGAGTTAATGTGGGAATCATTAAAAGATATTTTAATCACCAAAAAAAGTACTATCCAAAAAGATTTATGTTGCCCTCAATGTGGAAATGAAAGATTAGAAAGCACAGGAGGTAAATGGTATATTTGTGCAGATAGGGCGTGTGATTGGGGCGGTAAATTATAGACAATGATTTAAGAGGTGAGGACTTTGTGTCTTTGTGCGTAAAAAGAGGTCTTAAACCTTCTCATATCGAAAGATTAATGAATAACGGTAAAAAGTATTAACTAGAAAATAAAGATATAACTAGCTTAGGTGAAGAATTATAGGACCAGAAAACAGATAAAAATCAACAAAATAAAAGTTAAGTAACTAAAAATAAGATGCTTATTATAGGACCACAAATTAATGTGAAGAATTACAAAATACTTAAATTATGAAAAATTATAAAACACTTTTAGACGTAGTAGAAAAGTCAAATGAAGAAATAAGCCACTACCTTGAAGATGTAAGTGTTGAAGAATTTAAAAAAGACGTACAAGAACTTTCTAAGATAAACACGGATAAGTACATTATTTCTAAAACAATTAAGAAGCTACAAAAAATGTTATAATAAAATACTACCGCTTTCTAATCTTAGATACTTTCTCAACTGATCTCACTCCGAAATAACCTCCACAAACCACAAGAAGAAGAGAGGATAGTAGATCTACCCATTCTGTTTTTATTGTAAAGCCTTCTATGGAGCTTTCAAGTATTACGTAAACAAAAAGACTTAACAACAAAAATGCTAGTGATAAAGGTCTTATATTTTTACTAAACCAGCTATCCGAGGTCATATCTGACTGCCATCGCTTGGTAACCTCTTGCATTTCGATAATATCTTGTTCAAGCTCTTTTAAGAGCATTTCTTTTTCTTCTAGTGTAAGTGTATCATCTTTTGCCAATGCGCTAAATACATCGCTTATTTTGCCTCCTGTGACTGCATCTAGCAAGGGTGCGCCTACGGACTTTCCTGTTTTTACTATTCCTCGTAGTAAATTACCAAAAAAAGTGCCAGCGCCTCCGTTCTTTTTTAGTTTTGGATTGTTGCTCATTGTATAATAACTTTTATTTCTGATTCGTTTCTTAACAACCTATGAAAAGTCTCCATAGTATCACCGCTATTGGTAACATCTAGTCTAAAATCCTGTCCTATGTTTTCTGCGGTATCTCCTAAAGCTATACAACCGTTCAATTGGTTCCAGTAGTTACTTGTATGGAATTTACATTCTGATCTGTTAGGAACGTCTTTTAGCTCCCACAAATTACGCTCGAATGCTGGTGAGTATTCATATACACATAAATACTCTCCTATTGGTACACTTGATACGTTTGGCTGATTGTCTTGCCATCCTCTCTCTAGACTTATGGCAGCAAAAATAGGATTCAGATTATTGTCTAATAAAGTCAATGTGCCTAGTGTTTGTGATTCATCGCTCCAATATCTTTGTATGATTGCTGTGTACATATTATTTAAAATACTCTTTTGCTAGTTTATCTATAAGTTTTATTGCCTTGGGTTCACTATCATAGGGAGCGCGCGCACCTTTTATCCTTGTAGCCATATTCTAATTTTTAGCTAAAAGATTAATAAAACTTTCTGCACCTTTATTAGCAATAGCAATCTTATCAGATTGATTCAAATATTTGCCTACTTTGTTATTTTCTTTTCTGTACTTTTGCTCTGAATCAAATTGTGTCATTGCTATATTTGCAATCCATCCTTGTCTGTAATTTGCGTCTTTTAACTCTTGGTTTAATTTTTCGATAACTTGTTTCATATTTAATAAATTATTAAAGGTTTATAATCTGATTTATGTACTACTTTTCCTGTTAGCATATTCTCATTGAGCAAAACTTTAGTAACGTGTCTCCTATCCTCCCAGCCTAGTCTTTGTCCTTTGGATTTTTTTACTTTGACCATCTAAATATTTCAACCTCTAGTTTACTATCTTTTTTTATCATTTCGTCACAAGCTTTTTTGTATAAAACAGAGACTTCATTCATTTGCTCAAACTCCTTAAACAATTTTTTTCTTTGTTTTTTGTTTAATTTACAGCATAGTTGAAATATATCAGCTACTGTTTTCATTTCATGCCACGAAGGATCTTTGCCTTTTTTGGTTACTGTCAAAGTTAATGAATGATTTTGCGTATCCATATTCTATCGTTTTAAATATGTTATTACATAACCAAATATTTTTACATATTTAGTATAACCATGTCTTTGAGAAAAAGTTAATTCGTAACCTGATTTCTTGATATTTCTAAAGCATAAGCCAAAACCAAATATTCTAAACCATCCTGATCGTTCGTCTGTGTAACATTGTAGATATTTCATATTGTAAGGTTTTAAAATATTTAAAATTGTTTATTCTTGTGCACAAGCTCCAATGGCATAAAAAATTGTAGTAATTAAAAGAATAGTTCGAATATAACAGCTGTTAGTCAAACAAAACGTGTAAAGACTACATACAACTCCCATCATAAGTATAGCGTCCCAGCAAGGGTCAGATTTTAAATTCTTATCAAAAACTCCCGAATATTCAAAACTTTTCATAGCGTTTAAGAAAAACGTTTTTTTGTCTAACTCTTCTTGGCTAAGATTCATATTCAATATTTTTGTCTCATAGTTTGAGATAGCAGCCGAAGAACCGTTAGCTTTAATTTCGTTAGAAAATTCTAAAATAAACTGTTCTTCTTTAGCATCAATCCAACCGTATTCTTTGCTCTTTTGTAAAAACTGTTCACTAGGAAGGCCAATTGATTGATGCCATTCTTCTGGCAAATTTAATGAACTGTTAAATAATCGATTGACTTCTTCTTGAATAGCTAAACTCATTTCGTAACTTGATACATTGCCTTTTGGTAAAAAGGATAAATCAATTTCTGTGTTTTTAAACTCTTCAAACAAAGAATAATCTATTGATTTTTCTGATAGGTTTAGTTCGTACTGCTCGCATGATACAAATAGAATCAATGAAGCCATTAAAATACTCAAATAAGGTTTTCTTAAAAGTTTAAAAATGTTCATAGGTTTACTTATTATTAGTTAATAATCAAATATACAAAAACTACTTAAGTAAATTCTTAAAGAACTCTAGCCAAGAAATATTTTTGTAGTCTGTTTGACCTTTCTCTTTTTTCAATTTTATCCAATGTATTTTTATCTGAAGTAGCAAAAGAAACAAAGCTCCTAAGAACAAAAATAAACTCTTTATAAACTCAAAGTCAATGATAAAATTTAACCCCACCAATCCGTAAGTAAAAAAAGAGTACATTCTCTGTGCTATCGTAGCCATTTTCTTTCAATGTATATAATCGAACCCAAGGCAACGCCAAAAACTAATAAATTGTAAAGCCTATGGTATTCAAAGTTGAAAAAATATTTTAATACTATGTAAAAAAGAATTGTTGATGATAATGCCATACCTACATAAGATATATTTTTATCAAATTCTCGGCTAAACATGGTGAATAAAATCACGTAGTTAATAATAAAGTAAGCCCCTGACCAATATACATTCTCTGGGTTTCCTATTGTAGCAAAAGCTAGAGTTGAAATAAGTAGTATAAAAAGTATAATATTTTTTATGTTCATATCTAAAATGGTTTACTTGGTATTATAAATCCTTCGCCTTTTGAATCGTCATCATCCTTGTCCTTTTCCTTGTCTGTACTCGCTTTTTCTTCATCGTCTAACAAAGATATAAAATTAATGCTTTGTAAATCAGATTCTTGTAAATTTTTCATTTTATTTATTTTTTTAGGGATTTATATTTTATTCTCTATTGGTGTCTTTTACAATCTCTACTGTCCTGTTTAGAACACCTTTTCTGTCAATCTCAATCATTTTGTCTAGTCCTACATCTACGTTAATACAAATATGATACGTTTTCCAGTCTAAATTATCATAGTCATCTTCATTTAAAACCATAATAAACCTATTGTTTGCCTCATCGAATACGACTTGAGAATTCACAGACTTTTTTTTCTGTAAATACGCAGTATCTAAATCAGTAAAAGGATTTAATTTAAGATTCATGCTTATATCAGTAATATCAGAATATGTGTATTCAGTACCAATCAACACGTTTTTGTTAAAACTTACTACTATATTTTTAGGCTCGCCATGCTTAGTGGTTACGCCGTCTACGATGCTTACGCCCATGTATCTTTGTAGTGTACCCATTACTCTATATTTTGATTAATTTCTTCGTTTTGTACATATCCTTGTATAGTTTCTTCTTGTACAGTTCCTGTCACTTGTTCGTCTTGTAATGTACAGTATATCGTATCATTTTCTATATTTGAATATATCGTGTCGTCCTCCACAGTACACTTTAATTCATCTGATGGCAAATATACATTTCTTGTAAGATACCAAGTAATATTCCAACCCATTACGTTAATTCTGTTAATGACCTTGTTCCTTGTCCGTCTGTTGTATGTGCTTTTTCTAATATCACCGTTTCTGTACCTTCTTTCTTTTTTGTAAACCTTGTAGGCGTAACAAATATATCTGCATTCTCTGAATCTACTAAATTTTGCACTTTGTTTTCTAATTCTGTTTGATTAGCTATACTTACCCTTCCAGAATCTACTGTAAAACCATACCCTCCTGTACTTGGACTTAAAATCCATGGGGAACCATCATCGGTGTATAATCTAAAATCGTTATCTGATAAAACTATCTGACAATTTCCAGTATTATCAACCATCAAATTATAACCTGATGATTTTCTTCTTATAACCGCATTCGCTGAATCTTCTAAAAATATAATGCCAAAAAGCCTGTCTATGCCATCTGCCGTAGTTATTAGATGATAATACCGTGCTACAATTCTTTTTTTGAAACTCTCACAATCTGCATCAATAGCGTCTATTTGCAAATGACCCGTATCTGAGTCCAAATTATACTCTTCCACCGTTAAGCCATCAACTCCTAGACTTGCGTAGTCAGTTAAATCCTCTTGACTGTCGATAAACGATAAACCACTTAATGTAAGGACTCCAAAAATTGTTAGCTGTTTTTTAGCCGTATTTCCACTTTGATATGCAGCTTCTAATCTTAGAGTGTCACCTACATCTACATTAGTATCTAATAAATTTATAGTAAAAGAATATCCTAAACCGCCACTTACAACACTATTATCTAAAGTTAAAGATTTTGTAATATTATATATTTTAACTCTTGAACCGTCTATAATATTTGAAGCGGTTATATTGACGGGCTGATTTAGCGTAATATTGGGACCAGTATTAGTTGTTACTGTCGCCCCGTTCAATAAGGCTAATGTAATATTACCTCCACTACTATTTGTAACTTCATTTAACGACCCACCGTCTATTGTGTATGTGCCTGATGTGTTAAAATCTATTGTTTGATTAACGGTTACGTTTGTCAATGTTGTGTTTGCCCCCGATTCGTAATTAACATCACAGTCAAAAGTACCACCATTCAACAAAGCACCGTTTCTTGTTGTTACCGTACCGCTAGAATTTGTAAAAGCACCTCCATTATATGACAATGCTTTCACTGTTGCTGTTGCTCCTGTTAAATCCCTTACATTTACCACTGTTGCATCTATTACCAAGCTTGTAGCTGTTAAATCTAAATTTACCTGATTTCCTGTTCTGTCTAGTATTAACTCGTCTAAAGTAAGGTCTAGCCACTCTGATTTAAAAGCATCGTATATCTTTTGTGCTGTTCCTAAATCTGTGTAATCATCAACATTTGTATTGTTTGTTTCTGTGATATTAGAGTCTAACGTTGCTATACGTTCAAGTATTAAATCAAAGTCTCCATTAAATACTGATTCTTGAGTAGCGTAATTGTGCAAATACGATCTAAACTGAATATCAAATTTATCTTCACCGACTACTTGTGATTTTCCATATAAATCGTATGTAAATGTAGTATTAGACAATACATCGTTCCATATTCTTCCTGTTAAAACTTTAAATTGTTGGCTTTCCCCCGTCGAACTTGTTTGATCTGTATATTCTGAATAATTAGTGCCTTCAAAGTCTAAGTTTCCTATAAACTGACCCCCAATAGACGTATTGTTTCTGTTTCCGCTATTGGTAGTAGGTATTCTTATATTACAATTTTCTATTGGATTAAAAGAGGTGTCTTTTACAATTACTTTAACATTTTGAAATATTGCTATATGTCCTAATGAATCAGATCCAGATATAGCCATATTTGGTCTAACCTTTGTTCCAATATCAACGTTTGTTAGTTCTACCGCTTGGTTATCGGTATCTGTCGTAGAATTTCCTACTGATTGCCAATCAAAAGAGTTAAAATTAGAACTAAAACTTACGTTTTTTAATGTTACTTTACCTCCTACTGATGGCGCATTTGCATCTGTTCTGTGAGGTTGTATAAAACTGTTTAAAAACTTCCCCGAGAAAGTATCAATCCCTGATAAATTAATAAATCTTTGCGCTTGGTATTTAGAATCAAACTCTACATCATTCATCCTTAAATTACTTGACGATGATTCGTTTCTGATTGTTTGCTTGCTAAATGTTTGATTGTTTAAATCTACTATACGAGTTCCATTAAAAGTTACTATACCGCTTGTAGATGCTATTTTTAGTGGACTAGCAAGCTGAATTTCTGAACCATTTACAGTTAAAGTAGCACTTGAATCAATTAAAACTGATTCATTATATATGTAATTCAAAGGTTGTGTACTTGTAAAATCAAAACCAGTAATTAATCCTAATCCTAATGAATAACGAGGTAAACCATTTATAGGATTTGTCCCTTGCTGAACTCCAATATTTACTGACGTTCCACTTCCTGTGATTTTTATTGCATAATCTAAACCACTTGTTGAATCTGGAAAACTTGTTGAACTTACAAGGGTTTCCGAAGATGAATCCCACGTTAAACTACCTTCAATTAATAAAGGCACATCAATAAAATATAAAGCTTGTCCTGTCCATCCAATAGAAAAACCTAAAACTGTGGAAATAGCAGACGAATCATAATAAGTAAAAGGTGCTAACCCTGAAAGGTTAGTATCTGTTCCTGATTGTGTTATATAACTTAGTGTATTTCCGTTATAAGTTCCTGTAAAAGGCATGTATACTTTAATTATTAGAATATTTTTTACTATCTTTGTTTTATCATAATAGATGAGTTTAAAGTTAATTGTTAAAAACGCATAATTCTGGGGGGTTGTGCGTTTTTTTATTTATTACTTTATTAGCACATAACTGTTTGAAGCTATTCTAATTAATTTAGCTGAATGATTAGCTAATATAACATCGTTATTATCTTGTCCATTATGTACAATATTAAAAGTAATATTGCTATTTTCTGTCTGTACTGTTAGTTGGTTTGAACCTGTAACAAATATTTCCCAAACCTTGTTACTTAAACCCGTAGGTATAACTAAAGTTCCATTTTGTGTAACACTATAGTTTATTACTCTTTGAGAATCTGATAATGTTTGACTTGAAGACTGTGACGATGTTACAACAAATCTTTCGTAAATGTTGCCTTTAACTAAAGCATTACCATCTACCTCTAGTTTTTCTGTTGGAGGATCTGTTGTAGGACTAGTGCCTATTACTACGTTGCCTAAAATATCTAACTTTGAAGCAAATACACTTACTAAACTCCAATTTGCATCTGATTTCCCTAAAAGTAAACTCTTATCATCGTTACTAATTGGTCTAATGTAAGAAGGATCTCTACTACATTCCAAACCAAAGTTGTTTAAAGTAGCAGAACCAATTACTGAATCAGTACTGTTTTCTACAGTTATAACCCCATCAATCGTCTGATTTCCTGTAAAATCATTACCTCCTTCAAGATTGGCTTTATCATTTTCTAAAGCACCTATCCTGTCATCGTTTAGATTGTGCTTTGTCTTTACCTCATTTGCATTATCACTTCTCCATAAGTATTTATTATCTGCTGTTGGAATGTTTAATGATTCTTTATGCTCATACGTGATTTTATTGCCAGTTATCACTGTACTTAAAGCGTAATTGTAGTCATCAGGAATTGCCATCGTACTACCAGTATTGGCATACTTCGCCAATACATTGACAAAATGATACGTTTGTGATGTGATCTGTACTTGGTTATCATTCCCACTTACAGGCTGTGTTACCGTAAAACCATTTAAAGAATTAGTCCAAGCTGAGGCAAATCGTATAGCTTCGGTTTCTCCCGTAGTAGTTGTCGCACTGTCTACTTGTACTTCAAATGTGCCTGCTGTTCCATTGACCCATTCAAATTTCCAAAAACCGCTTGTCTGTGTACTTGGGTCTGAATAATAAAAGCCCATGCTGTCACCAGCGACAAAATCCTTACTAAATGTTATTGTTACTCTGTTATTCATGTTAATTCAAAATCTAGTGTATAATCAAATACGTTATTCTCTGATGTGTCAAATATCTTATACTCTCCAAAACCTTCTAGCGTTCCTGTAAAACTTACTAAATCGGTAACTGGTGATGTCTTAGAAAGGCTTGTAATATGCCCGAAACCTTCTAATATTTTTACCGTTCCTATTTTAAATTCTAATTTAGTACGGTTTCTTTTTAACGCTTGTAAATTGTTATAAGTGACTTTTCCATCGACTGATATAGCTATCGTCTCTATTCCCTCAAAATCTAATGTAAATGATTGGTTTGTTGGTAGTGAAGTATTGAATCCGTTGTTATCCCTTGTAGTAGTTGGTATCATTTCGGTATCCTCACTAAAAGAATTGGAAATTGTACAAGCTATTGGATACCAGTCGTCATTGACTTTTATCTGTAATATATCGTCCGCTCCTTTATAAAATTCACTCATACTACAAATATAACTTTTTTTTATTAATCTCTTAAAAGCTATAATATTTTCTTATACTTATGTATTGTATTGAATTATAGCTTATATTTGTCTTATCTGAAGTTTGTCTTTTAGGTGTTTTTTTAAGTAATTAATTTCATAATTAAGAGGGTTTTTATTAGCCCTCTTTTTTTATCCCCTAATCGTAGGTAGTGGCACATCGTCAGAATACACTTGCTCGTAGTCGTAATACAATCCGCTATCTCTTTCACCGTTAATTTGAATCAGCTTTAAATTTGTCACGTTTCTTTTTATATTATATCTGTATTCTATAATAACAAACACTCCATCGATACCGTCAATAGTGACCGAGCTTAAATAAGGAATATATCCGTAGATACTTCCTGTGAACTCTAAATAAGGGTAAAAGTACATGACCATGTAATCAATCCCCATAAGTCTTAATACAGGCATTGATTCAATACTCTCTTTCCCTTCTCGATACCAAACCGTTGTAGGTGTTGCCTTATCTTCTTTGTACATAGTTCCTAGATATAAATCAGAAAGTACATCTCCTATAAATACTTTTTTAACTGGTGGTATTTTGCTACTCGGATTGAGTATTTTCTCATGTGTGTGAGTTTCGCCTTTTGCTTCTGTGATTGCTTTCATTTCTATTCTTGAAATGTAAACAAAGCCCGGATTCTTAGCATCTTGTATTTGTATTTGTATTTGTCCCGTAATAGGTATTGATTCACTTGCTACTATCTTACTTTCAAAACCTACAAATCTAGTCGGAACATCAATAGAATCAATAGAAGAAACCCAAAAACCGTCTTTTGATAAATAATAAGTATCAACACTATTTGTTAATTTTACTCTATAACCTATCTGATTATTTTGCACAAAAATTGGTACGTTCGATGTGATGCTTGCGGACTTTTGAACAAATAAAATTTCAAATCTATCTCCTTCTGTGACATTAATTAAACTTGACTTTACTACAATATTAGTTCCCGAAAAACTTTTTATAGAAATACCGTCTAACCTTACACTCCCATCGCCTTGTGGGTATAAACTGTCATCAGTAGCATACCCTACTAAAAGAGGTAGTTCAATAGTCCAATCTTCAATAACAAAACTTGAAGGATTGGTGAACCCTGAGCCAGTATTTAATAAATACGGATTCTTTACTATGTTTTGAAGCAGTCCATAAGAAAAATGTATCCTTTGCGCTCCTACTGAATTTTTTACTCTTTTTTGTTGATTGTTTTCTGCCCAACAAGGGTAAAATCCGTTAATATTACTTCCTAAGTCTTTTCTTAAATTAACCTCTTTTGTGCCTGATGTCGAAGCACTGCCGAAACTGTTATAAGTAAAAAATGTACGAGTTTCGTTTGCAAATAAATCGATAGGTCTATAAATATGCCATGCCCCCTGATAAAAAGACAAAACCGCATTATATTTTTCTAATACTGTTCTAAGCACTTCATCACATGACATCGTAGTAGAATTATCAGCATCTTTCAAAAACCTCTCAGAATTTAGATAAACCCTTGTCAGTACATTGTACGTTGCTCCACTTAATAAATCGTCATTCATCCCGTGATAACCTAAACCTATACTTGTATTAATATCTATATCTAGCCCTGTCCTTCTCAAACAATTAGATATAATATTTAGCTCTGTTTCTTTGCCTGTAAAATTATCTCCTGTTTCATTATTGACATACGCCTTGTTTTTCAGAAACGACAAACCATCTGCACATAACAAACTCAAAGTCCACTTATCAGATACGTAATCTTCATACATTCCTTCTGGATTCAAAAACCCTATAAATTCCGTGATTGAATCACGTACGTACGTGACTTTTATTTCATCGTCTTGAACAAGATATAACTCTTCGTACTTACGATCTACACTAGCATCTAAAAACAGTTTTAACCCTGTACCTCTTATACATTCTAAAGCATCTGTAACACTTCCTGATGTCAATTCTGCATAGCCTGTGACTTCTATTGGCTCATCGGTATAATTAGGAACCTCTATATCACATCGGTGTAATATCCCTTTTAAATCAATATACTCAAAATAATATTTTAACGCCATTTTATCCTACTGATACGTTACCGCCTATGATTCCATTTTGTGAGTTAGCCGAGTTTAAAACCGCCACTAAATCCGTTCCTCTTATAGTAAAAGTCAAATTACCTGAAAAAGGTCTTGCTCCTCCGAAAGTAGTACCACTAGAGAAACCTCCTGATGACCCTGCGCCTGCTACACTTCCTGTTCCCGTAGAGCCGCCTAGCCTTGCAGCACTATTAGAAAAAGCTTTACCAACTGCGACTGCTGCAATACCAGCTGCAATAGCTACTTCTGGTCTTAAATTTTCTAAAGCAATTTTTACTGCTTTTAAAGTAATCCCTGCTTTAATAGCTAACTTTCCTAACTGCTGCAATAGATTCCCTATTGAGCCTAACAATACTTTTGTTAAGTTTTTTCCTAAATTACCAGCTCCACTCATTGCATTACCTATTGCTTCTCCAATACCTGCAAATGTATTAACTATGTTGTTATTTATTATCTGACTAGCTGCATTATTAAATTCCAACAATGCCGCTTGCATTTGTATTTTTGCTTCGTCTATAGGTTTGATAATTTCAGCTAAATTAAGCCCCACTAATTGATCACCTACACCCCCTGTATCTACTCCAGTCAATCCTGCTGGCTGTCCTATAGTGATAGGTACTACAATAGGCTTTATTCCTTTTTTTATTGCATCTATTTTATCTTGGACTGCTTGTATTCTATTTTCATACTCTTTCCAAGTTTTTGAATTTGTTGATACTTGTATTTGCTCATTTTCTAACAAATTTTTTTGAGTTTCTAAAGCTGCTACCGAACCTTTTAAAGAAACATTGAGCTTTTCCATCTGCCCTGTATATTCTTTTAATTCCTTAAAATTTGTGCCAGAAACAAAAAGTTCTAAAGCTTCTCGTAATAGTTTTATTTGATCTCTTAGTTTAACATTTTGACTATTCAAAACTTTAACTCTCTCAACATCTTTTATATTAAAAGAGCCTCTTTTTTCATTTAACTCAATAGAGTTGTTTTCTAGTTTTTGGGTAGCCTCTTCTAGTTTTATTAAAGTTTTCTTTAATTTTTCCTTTCTTAACAAAGCTTTATTTACTGCATCCTCAGCTTTTATTAAAGCGGTTGTCTGACTAATATCTAACCCTTTAAAATATCTAGGGTATAATTTTATTAATTGCTTTAAAGCTCTTATTCTAGTTTCTTCTGATTCAGTATAGTCTAAAACATTTAAGTTCAACGCTTTTAGTTCTTCTCTTTCTTTTATAGTGTTAAACCGTGCTGTAATTCTTATTTTATTAAATTGATCAAAATTTTTAATCAGTTCTTTTAGTATTGCAGATTGACTTTTTAACTCCTCATTTACACCTTTTGAAGAACTTTTTAACTTATCTGCATTTTTACTTGAAGAAAATAATTTATCACTAAAAAAGACTAATAAAGAAGTAACTGCGCTTATAGCCAATAGTATTCCTGCTGGACCAGTTAACGAACCTAACATAGCTTTTAAAGCTGCTTTTGAGCCTCCTGTTTTTTTAGTCAAGTATCCAAATTGTGTTGTTAATTGAGTAATGTTATTCGCTACCCCTTGTATTCCATAAGGCGCATCTTGTATTACTCTTGAAAATTCATTCAAAGCTGGAAGTGCGTTTACAGATGTTTCTCTACCCACCCCTTTAACAGCTTGCTGCGTTCCTAATAAAGAATTTTTGAGTTTTGTTGAATCACTAGATAATTTTACTTTTTGCGCTTGTAATCCCGCTATTGATTTGTAATAATTATCAGCACTTATCTTTCCGCTTTTAAATTGTTTCTCTAGTAAACCTTGTACTTGCTTTACTTGGTCAAACTCTTTTAAAACTTTAGACATCGACTTTTTAAAGCCGTCTATCGATGCTCCTATTTCAACTTCTAACTTAGACATTTTTCTTTTGTTTTTGTGCTTTGTATTTTTCTTGAGCTTCTATCAAACTTTTAAACTTATCTTCTTTGTTAGTTTTTTCGTCCATTGACCAAAACTGATCTAATGTTTTTGGAAATTTGTCAGGAGCAAAAGCGTATAAACCCCCTTGTGCTGCATGGAAAGCGTGTAACCTCATCATATCGTCTTGTCTTTTCTGCATCCTTCTATACGAAAAAAGGCGGATTCTAAACTCCGCCCAACTCATATCATACACCTCTTGAAGTGTAGGTACTCCCAACTCTCCTAATGCAACACTAATCACATCCTCAGCCCAGTTTATTTTTTTTTTGCCTCTTTAGTATCTTCATCTTCTTTTGGCACATCTTTGTTTAAAAACTCAATAAACAACTCAATAAATTTAACATAGCCCTTGTTATGTATAGAACCGTCCGCATCAATCATTTCAATAAGATCACGCTCGTCAAAATCTAAATTTCCCCTACTCTCATACAACGCCGATGCGTACATTAGCCTAGGAACGTGGTAAAAAGGATTTGTTTCTATTTTCTCAAGTGTATCTTGAATGTCACCATAATTCTCTTGGTACTCACCTAAGAAACCTAAACCAACGTTAAAATTGATTTCACGCTTATTGATCGTTAATGTAAATTTTGGAGATGCTTTTTTACCCATATTAGTATTTTGTTGTTGGCTCTGTGGTACTTGACCCGTCTTTATCTATTCTAATTTCTCCGCTAAAAGTGCTTCTTTCTTCGTTTGGAGACGTTAACTCTAAACTTGTAATGTACCCGTTAAAATACAAATTCACTTGGGTTGGACCATCTACATTTGATAGCTTAAAACTTTTCAAATCACCCGCATCAAACAACTCTTTAAGTTGAATATACGTGTTTTTATCTGCTTCTGTTTGTGTTGCAATCCCTTCAAAAGATGCTGTTTCTGTTTTACCTCCTAATGCAACTTCTTTATTGCCTAAATTAGCGGTAAAAGAACCTGTTGAAGAGTCGTAATCACATTTTGTTAAAGGAGTTTCAACATCTGTTGTATCTCTTTCACTTGAAAAACCGTTAGACTGTAAACAAGCGATAGGGTCGTAACTATCCGTACCATCCCAAATACTTAATATTTGCGTTGCTCCTGTTATATATGTTGCCATAATTGTTTAATTTTTTATTGCGGTATAAATATAATAAATTTAATTTATTAAAAACTCATATCTTATAAGTTTTCTAAATACTGTTTCGTTTACTGTTATTGATGGGTCTATTGCAGGAAAGTCCAACGTTTGTTTTATGATAGTCAAACCTGAATTACTATCTAATGTCAAGTTTTGTGTTAAGTTTCTGACATTATCTGCAATGTCATCTACTAAAACTCTGCTTCCTACACTCCCTGCCTTTGGTATTTTCTGAATAATATCTATTAATAGACTGCTTTCCCATTGTTTTTCTGTTTTGTTATCGTCTCTTGTGTCTGATGTCTGAGTACTTAGTATTACATAAACCTTCTGTTTGTTTACCGCTTGAAAAGTATCAAAACAAGGTACAGTAACACTATTGACTGTCATATTGTTTATAAGGTCAAAAACAGCCTTACGAATCCATTTGTCTGGCAATATCTTATTCATTTTGTAATATCTTCAAGTAAATGTTCTAAATCTTTAATGTACTGTTTTCTTCCTTTTACAAATGCTGGGTACATAAATGGCTGTGGTTTTATTCCTTTTTTTAAAATACTCATAAATATTACATAAGCTGATTCTTTCGGGATTCCTTTTTTAGCACACCATTCTTCTATCTTTTTCAATCCATCTTTAAAACTACCACTTCTTTTATTGCTTCTTATAGCTTGTGCGACATCTTTCATTTCAGTAGGTACTTTTACCCTAGTTCCTGTGCCAAACTCTACATATCCACTATAATAAGCGTTCGCCACGACTTTGTAATGTTTATCTTTTACCTTTGGATATTCTATTTGGTTTCTCAAATGACCGTCAATTCCTACTGGAGCGTTTAACTTTGCTTGCGCCGAAATCTCTTTAGCGTTTTCTCTTGTAAGTATCTCAACCTCTTTATCTACTTGTTTGCCTTTACCTTCTAACTCTTTAAGGACTTTATTAAGATTCTTTATGTCAACTTTAAACTTCAATTCTCTTTGGTCATTAAAAAAGTCACTTCTGTATTGTTAAAATCTGTATTAACTGGAACGTCTCTCAAAAAATACTTTTCGTTACGATACACAAAATAATCATTCTTATAATCAATAACTCGATTTGTATTGTGCCTTATAGTTACTCTGATCGTATTAGCCATGTCGATATCTGCAAACTCTGTACTTGAGTATTTCATGTCAGATATCGTCTTTAAATTAGCCCATATACTGCCTAGTAATTGATCGGAATATATAAAACCGCTAAAACCATCACTTACCTTAGTTCCACCCACTCTATAATGAGATATTTTCTTTGTGTACTTTCTTGCTCTCAAATAATAAAACGTTTGTAATAGTTCAATGTATCAAGATGATACTGCGGCAATCCTCCTGTATTATTTTTTTCTCCTTCTTTTCCGTAGTAGTACATATCTAACAAAAATAAAGCCACCTGCTTTAAATCCTCTGGAACGTCTGCTGATGCTTCATAACCTACGTTTACAGTAATATGTGTTAAACTAGAATCTGTCACCGTATATTCAGTCCAAGTAGAATATATCTTACTTTCTACGTTTTCTGTCGGAGATACTAAAGAATTTAAAGGAAAATCATAAACACGTACTTTACCATCAATAACTAACCTTTGCACATCTTTAGCAAAAAAGTAATGCTGAGTGAAATTCTCTACATATCTTATTGCTGACTTTAACATAGCTTGAATAGACAAATCATCTTCTGTAAAATCTGTATCTACTCGTAAATAGTTTTTTGCTTCTTGTAATGATATAATACTACTATATGCCATCTGTAAGATATAAAGCCCCCTTGTTTTACCAAGAGGGCATTTTAGTTATTTTGCTTTTGTCTTTGGCTTTCTTTTTACATACTCTTTTACAAGTCCAACCGCTATCCAATATAAACCACGTTCTTTTGAAACCTTGATTTTATCTTTTGCTTTGTATTGTAAATGAGGTCTTAAAAATACAACTTCCATAATTATTGTGTTGCAGTTGTACCTTTAATAAAGTAATCAGAACCGTAAACTGGTAATGCATAATTACCTTCTACTCGGATAGTAACTTTGTTCGTTCTTACATTGTCACCATCTTGATCGAAAAACTCTACTCTCATTGATTCTTGGGTAAGTAATTGCGCACCGTTAGCCCAGTCTCCCACAATGTAATCGGGAGTGTCTAAAGCTGTAGTTGCAAATGCTGGAATACCAAACAATCTTAATTGTCCTCCTTCAATAGTAACGCCTTGTGGCAAATCATACTCTCCAGTCGCAGTTGCTTTGTTTTTAAAGAAAGAGTAATAATCAATTGGTCTTAACAAGATACCGTTTGCATCTCTTTCATAAGTATCTTCCAATAATGCAATATCGTCTATTAACTTTTCAATTAAAGGGTTTGTTATTGTGCTTGTAGAAGCAGTAAAATTACCACTTGTTAAAATACCTTTTAATTCATTTGAATTTGAGCCCGAAGGGTCTCCATACAAAACATTATAATCAATTACATTTCTAAATCTCTCAGGGATTCGTCTTTGAAGAAAAGAAACAAACCCTGGAATATTAGACATTGCTTTTCTAGTTACTCTTAACCATCCTGCAATAGTCTCTATGTTCACCGAACTTTCTACTAAATCAAAATCAAACTGTGATTTGGTTGTGCCTTCCGCTACAGCTGCAGGATTTCCGTCTCCTCCATCTTCACGCATAAAAGCAAAAGTATTACCTGCTCCAATAGGACCACCTGTCAATATCTGATCCATGTGTACCTTTCGACTAACACCGTCAATAATATTAGGGTTAAACAGTTCACCATATCGTGCGCCTCCTGTCACATTGCCCGTTGACATATCAGCAGCTGCTTTCAACTCAAAAGAAAAATACTTAGATTCTTTTCTAATAAACTTGTTTAATTCATCAGTTTTTTCTTCAATCTCATAAGCTAACTGCTCACCGAAAGACTTTTTAGATCGCTCTTTTACATCTTTTTGCTTTAGCTTGATATCTAATTTATCAGCATGATCTTGGGCAGCTTTTATCTTACCTTCAAGGTCTTCTTTAATGCTTTTAAATTCATCTTTCACTGCCTGTGTAGCAGTTTCTAGTTCTGTTTTGTGCTTTGCTTCGATAGCATCAATAGCACTTTTTATTTCGTCTGCTGTTTTACTCTTAATATCTGTTTTTAAAGAGTCCAACGCTTCTTTGATTTTTACATCCATTTGTTTAATATTTAAAATTCTTAATTGCATCTACTATGTTCAGCGTCTCGGCTTCTTTTACATGAGTACTATCTTCTAGTGGCTCTGACTTAGTAAGTGAAACTAGTATATTTTCAATGCTTTTTAATCTTGTATCTGAATAGTCTAAGTTATAAGACTTTTCTATCAGTTCTAATATCCCGTAGTGAGATTTTATATTTTTTACATCCGTTACTGTCGATAGCATATTCGCTCCCCATGAGGATAAAAAAGAATACTCAAACAACTTGTATTCGTTAATTACTTTTTTGTTAGACTTGCTTCGTGATACTACCTCGTATCCAATCGACAATTCTGCATTCAAATCGTTTTCAACCATCAATTTAATATCGGTGTACATATCCCTTGCTACCTCTTTTTGTAGATTGAATTTAGTAGTCGTCAGCAACCCATATGTGTCTTGTGTATCTATATGCAAAGGCACTCCAAGCGTAGTTCTAGGAATATGATCTTTTAACACTCTAATGCGCTTGTAATTTTCTTCTACTGTTTTTGCAAAAGAACCTTTAGCACTTATATCACCATCCGAATCCTCGTAGTCATAAACATTGGCATATGCTTTCACAATACCTTTGTTATCGTCTAAGTCTTTTACATCTATCGATAATTGTTTATACGCCATAATATTTTCTTATGATACACCTACAAATATATAAAAATTATTTATAGTATAAAAAAGAGTTATAAATCTTACTTATAGTGATTAACGGACTCTCATAATTCTTCCGTTAGCATCCCTTCTAGGAACAACCGCACTTGAACATCTGCAATTTATGACGTTGCCTTCGCTTCCTTTAGGGTCGCCCGGAAAGCGCATTTTTTCACCACTAACAATAAAATCTTCATCTACTCCTACTTTTACACCGTTCATTTTATAGTGATCGAATTTGCTTTTTGGTCGCCTTCTTGTCCGTGCATCTCGAGCTGATATCCACATCTTATCAGATACTACACCGCTAACATCTGCTGAGACTATCGATGCGAAATTGGCTGCTGCTGTGGTTTCTGTACGTGCTATCCTTAAAGCCTGCCATCTGTAGAAGTCACGCCTTTGTGTTAATCGCTGTAAGTCTGTAGCGATCTCTGATATATCTTTCCCACCTGCTATTCCTTGGGCAAGGACTTCTTGTATGTATTCTATAAAACTCCTTCTAACAGTCGTTATCCTTACGCTGCTTTCGTTTATCAACCATTGTAACAATCTTCTGCTCCATTCAGACAAAAATTCATTAATAATAAAATCTTTCGTTCCTTGTTTGATTTGTCTATTGATAAACTTACCCATCCACAACCCCTCCTTTTGTCCTATCTGATCATAGATGTTATAATACGATTGTACAAATGATTGTTGTGATATGGCTCTTTCGATTGTGCCTTTGTAATTATCTTCTGTAAGTAGTATAAAAGGAATGTTATTGGCTTGTTTGCGGAGTTCTATTATGATAGTTTTATACGCTAGTCTCTCATACCTTGCGTGCCTTCTAAGCCATCTTTTTCTGTATTGTGATTGATTCATAGTTATTCATCCAAACCGTCAACAGGTCTCACAGCATCCTCTAATAACATCAAATCCTCATTTACCGTGTATTCGTCTAATAAAGTATTTTCACTTTGTGGCATATCTAATATTCGTAATGCGGTGTTTCCTGTTATTAATCCTTTGTCTTTTAGTTTACAAACCCATTCGGTCATGGTCTTGTAATCTTGCTGCATTTCTGGCAGTTCTTTGACCTTAAATTCAATACATCTACTTTGATATTCTTTAAACTTAGGTAAGAATTGTGTGTTAAAAGCCTCTTGTATTAAATTTACATCACCTACTATTGCATTTTTAACTACTCGCTTTTCTGCAATTTTCATGTTATCATACTTGGCATTATCACCGTTACCTAGTAATACATGATCCCATCCGAAAATATTACACAATGCCATAAGATCATAACTGAAATACTCAAAAGGTTTTAGCTCGTCAGTTGTCAATCCTATTTTGGTAAAAGCAAGTGCAGTTGCAGAGCCCATAATTCTAGATAAATCTTCTGTGGATGCTTTGGCTTGCTTTAACCTCTCTTTTATGCCATTTACTACTTGTGGTTCTAAGACACCATCTTTGGCATGAATAAACCCAAACGCTCCACCATTCTTTTGTGTGTTATACGCCAAGTCTAATCCTTTGTTGGTAGTAATGACATTTTTCCACCCTGCTCGAAGTTTTGACTGCCCGTATAAATGCGCACCGTTGATATCGTAGTTAGGATTTGGGTATTTAATGTGTATCACTTCATCTGATCTAAAAGGAATATCTCTAGCACCTCCTAAGAACTGGTAATAATCTACAGGGTCATCAAAACCAATAGTTACATCTCTTTTTATGACTATTTCCATAAGATGACTAGGCAATACATACAAAGCCTTTGGTACACCTTGGTTTGCTCCTTCTTCTGGCATAGGCATATACCAATACACGTTTCCTGTCGTTTGTAGAAATATCATTGATAGTTGCCAAAACTGTGCCCATGTTTGTTCTGGATTTGGTCTTTCAAACGGCATAGGATATTCATCCTCTGTATAAGCCTTGTTTTTTAGCTCTAGGTACTTTATCTCTTGCTGAAAAGATAAATCATATTTTGTGGATTGTTCTAACCTCTTTAACTTCTGATAGCTTTTCTTATCCTCTATGTCTTTTATGCAATAAGGAATTGATATGAATTTACCTGCCATCTGATTCACAATAGCAAACACATCTGGATTAATATTATAAGCCATGTCGATATACCTTGCTACATCTTTATCGTTATCGGTTACAATACCTCCTAAAGAACCCCAAAGAAAAGAATTTGCAAAAGAGTTTCTAATAGCTTTTTTTAAGTCATTGTCAGATATTCTATTTCTATTGTAAAAAGGATTTCTTATTCCTAAAGCCATAACTTTATTTTATAGTTACTTCAAAAATAATAAAAATTTATTATAACATATTGATTAAAAGAAGAAAACATGAGGAGTAGTCAATTCAGTTAACCCCCATACTAAAGAATCCACCCTGTCTGGTGATGTTTTTAAGTCGCTTGTAAATGAACACATTTGAGCTTCTAGTTTTACATGATGGCCTACATGAAATACTTTTCCTTTTTCGTATTCTGCATAAATAGGCTCGGCACGTACGTACTTTCCTTTTGTGGCTGTCACTAGGTTTATCCTACCTTGCCATCCAACTGACTTTAATACACTTTTTACCATGTCGCCTCCTTGGTTCTTTTCAGCTACAATACAATCAGAACCCCATTTTTTTGCCACTCTTATGGCCTCGGAAGCCCATTGCTCTGGCGTGTATATTCCTGAGCAATCCTCTAGTACATATTTACTATCCCCTGACCTTCCTGATACTGTGATTCCTGTTTCATCACTTTTTGCTGTTGCGCTTATCGCTGGGTCAATAGCTACTATCACCCTATCTAGTTCGGGATGAGTTTTCACTCTTTGCCTGTTGATCATAACTTCATCCCACAATTCCCCAGCGGCTCCATCTACGAACTTGGCATATATCTCTTGTTCTACCATAGCGGGATTCATTAGCTTTATTTCATGCTCTAGGGCTTGTATATCGTCTTTGCTTAAAAAAGGATTGTCATAGCTACTGTATTGATATAATTGGTACAAAGGATCATTTGCTACGGCTCTTTTGTACATGGAATAGAAACGGTGTTCTTTGTTGTCTTTTTTTACTCTTCCTTTTGGTGTGCCTATGGCGTATAGTTTAGAGCCTCGATTATCCATAAGCATAGGGAGAACTGCATTGGTAAACAGATAATCGTTTTTAAGTATGATTCCTGCCTCGTTGAGTATGATAACATCGTATCCGAAGCCTTCCCAGTTTTCTGGTCTGTCTGCACTTCTAAAATCAATATACCCCTCAAAGCCCTGCAAGGTCATTACTTTTTTTTGTGTAGAGTAAGTGTATTCTATTCCTGACTTTATTAGCTCTGGCTTCCAATAGCGATCTACGTAACGATCTATATTTGTTGAAATGGTATCACCCCAAAGGATTTTTTTTCCCTCTGCCATCCATTCTATTGTAGCGTTAGACGCTCCTTTTGTTTTTCCGAAACGTCTGCCTGCTGGTATTACAATGAATTTAGCTTCGGGTCTATTCTCGTAAAGGAATTTGTGTTGGTTCTCGGTGTACTGAAGATGTAACTCATTTCTTAATCTCACGAACTATCTTTATTTCACCTGAGTGGTTTGCGTTCATATCTAAAAGAGACTTATCTGACCATCCCATATTTTTAAGTGCAAAAATAGCACCTGTTGAGCCTTTAGATTCAAGTAGTTGCTCGTATTCCATTTCAATAAAAAGTAATGCTTTTTTTATAATGTAAGAATACTCTTTTTTTTCTTTGTAGTCGTATAGGCTTTGTCTTGACTTAAAACCTAGCCATAAAGCCAGTCCTGTTGTTGTTGGCTTATAACCTATCAAAGGATTTTTTTCATCGCTGTGATAAGATTCTAGGTATTCAACTACCCTATCTCTAAATTCTTCTGGTGAATCAAAAAAAGCGGGGCGACCTCCATCGTTGCCTAGTGCAAATATGTTACCTAAAGGAGCTGACATTATAAATTTTATCTATCATAATTCATTCAAAGATAGTAATTTTTTATAACAGCAAAAAACGCTAGATTTTCTCTAACGCTTTTGTTTCTCCTTTAACACTTACTTTTTGGTCAATGAGATATAGCAAAGATACTAAAATATTTGAATTATTTTTAATAAAAAAGCCCCCTAGTTAAAGGAGGCTAATATAGAAAACCTTAAAATATGAACTGCCTTGGAATAGGCTCATAAGTGATACAAAGGTAGTTTAATTTATTGGAATAAAAAAACAGCACACTTGCACGTATGCTGCTAATTAATTTAAAAACTCCTAAAGGATGGCGATTAGTATTCTTTAGGTTAGAAAGGAAGTCGAAGAAGG
>WLWE01001012.1_pt1 | contig 22545 bp, 11 predicted proteins | sample 6718301 | NCBI WGS metagenome assembly WLWE01 (sample SAMN12718691, study PRJNA515312) | sponge metagenome | isolation source: marine sponge | host: Mycale hentscheli | place: New Zealand: South Island, Marlborough, Capsize Point | collected 2003-05-01 | reverse complement strand
CCGATCATAGGTCATATGGAATGTGCTACCTTAAAAATAGACGATCTGGATTCTCATTTATGGCGTCCGGGGAGTGCGTTAATATGGCAACCATATCAAGCGACTCTAGATTTGGCATTTTATCAAAAAGTGGACCTGATGCGAAGAAGATGTTTACGGACAAGGTGGTACCAATATCGGTTAATTACCCCTTCTTTTTTAAACCAATACAGGACGGTATGGACCGCCCCAAGACAGAACTCGCGTACAGAGTACCCGCGACGAAATACACCCGTAAGAAGCTCGAGAACAACGAGACGCTTAGAGAACTCGACGGTCTCGACACCACGATCGACTGGAAGAATACCGGTGACAACTCGTACGACGGTGAGAAACTCAAACTACTCGTCCACGACGAGAGCGGTAAATGGGAGCGTCCGACAAACATCCTCAACAACTGGAGGGTTACGAAAACGTGTCTCCGATTAGGTAGTAGAGTTATAGGAAAATGTATGATGGGTTCAACAAGTAACTCATTAGACAAAGGTGGAGATAATTTTAAAAAACTATACAATGACTCAGACGTCACTCAAAGAAATGCGAATGGACAAACTCGCTCTGGATTATATAGCTTGTTTATACCTATGGAGTGGAATTACGAAGGATACATTGATTCTTATGGATTGCCTGTCTTTGATACACCTAAAAAATCAAAACAAGGACCTCAGGGTGAAATAATAGATTTAGGAGTAATAGAGTACTGGGACAATGAAGTAGATGGTCTTAAAAAAGATCAAGATGCTTTAAATGAGTTTTATAGACAATTCCCTCGTACAACTAAACATGCTTTTAGAGACGAATCAAAAGAATCTTTATTTAATCTAACTAAAATATACGAGCAAATAGATTATAATGAAGATTTAAAAAACTCTTTAAATATTACACAAGGATCTTTTCAATGGGAAAACGGAGAGCAAGATACTAAAGTTATATTTGTTCCAAATAACAATGGAAGGTTTAAAATAAGTTGGGTTCCACCTACGCATATGCAAAATAGGCGTTATAAAAAAAATGGCACCAATTATCCAGGTAATGATTTTATAGGAGCATTTGGATGTGATCCATACGATATTTCAGGTACAGTTGATAAAAGAGGTTCAAAAGGATCTTTACACGGTCTTACTAAGTTTTCAATGGAAGACGTGCCTACTAATCATTTTTTTTTAGAATATATAGCTAGACCACAAACAGCTGAAATATTTTTTGAAGATGTATTAATGGCTTGTGTCTTTTATGGCATGCCTATACTCGCTGAAAATAATAAACCTAGGCTTTTATATTATTTTAAAAAAAGAGGTTATAGAGGATTTTCAATGAATAGACCAGATAGAAGATATAATAAATTGTCTGTAACAGAAAGAGAATTAGGCGGAATACCTAACTCAAGTGAAGATATAAAACAAGCTCATGCGTCTGCTATAGAGACATACATAGAAACATTTATTGGTTTGAAAGAAACTGGCTATGGTGATATGTATTTCCAAAAAACACTAGAAGACTGGGCTAAGTTTAATATAAACAACAGAACTAAACATGATGCTTCTATAAGCTCTGGACTAGCTCTTATGGCCTGTAATAAGCACAGGTATTCACCTGTAAATAAAATTAAACTACAGCCTGTGGACCTTGGAATTAAAAAATACAATAATAAAGGAGCTACATCAAAAATAATAAGTTAAATGAATATATACACTAACTCAAATAGCGCGTTTCCTAGCCAAGTTGTAAGTAATGCTGAAAAAGACACTATAGAATACGGCAGTCAAGTTGCTATGGCTATTGAATATGAGTGGTTTAGATCTGGTAGAACTAACGGTAACAGATATTTAACAAACTGGAACAACTTTCACTCCTTGAGATTATATGCCAGAGGAGAGCAATCTGTACAAAAATATAAAGATGAATTAGCTATTAACGGTGATTTGTCTTATTTAAATTTAGACTGGAAGCCTGTACCTATTTTATCTAAATTTGTAGATATAGTTGTAAATGGAATATCTCAAAAATCTTATGAAATAAAAGCTTATTCACAAGATCCTGAGTCTATAAAGAAAAGAACATCATATGCTTCTAAAATATATGAAGATATGATTTCTAAAAAATATATAGAAAATATAAAACAAGTTTTAGGAATTGATTTGTATCAAAGCCCTGATCCTAGTTTAATTCCAGAATCAGAAGAAGAGTTAGAACTTCACATGCAGCTTAGTTATAAGCAATCAATAGAAATAGCTGAAGAAGAAGCTATATCTAATATTATGGCTAAAAACAAATATAATCTTACAAGGCGCAGAATAAACATGGATTTAGTTACTATAGGTATTGGCGCTTGTAAAACTAATTTTAACACTGCTAACGGTGTTACAATAGATTATGTGGATCCAGCTTATATGGTTTATTCATATACGGAAGATCCTAATTTTGAAGATATATATTATGTAGGTGAAATAAAATCTATAACAATACCAGAACTTAAAAAAGAGTTTCCAAACATATCTGAAAGAGAACTAGAGCGTATACAACAAATGCCAGGTAATAGACAATATATAACCGGCTGGGGTGGATATGATGAAAATACAGTACAGGTTTTATACTTTGATTATAAAACATACAATGATCAAGTTTTTAAGATAAAACAAACTGATCAAGGCTTAATGAAAGCTATTGAAAAGCCAGATACTTTTAATCCACCTGAAAACGAAAACTTTGAAAGAGTTTCAAGATCTATTGAGGTTTTATATAGTGGTGCAAAGGTATTAGGTACAGATACAATGCTTAAGTGGGAATTAGCTGAAAATATGTCTAGACCCTACGCTGACACTACTAAAGTAGAGATGAATTATTCTATATGTGCGCCTAGAATGTACAAGGGTAAAATAGAAAGTTTAGTTAGCAAGTGCGTAGGTTTTGCAGACATGATACAGCTTACGCATTTAAAATTACAGCAAGTATTATCTCGCATGGTACCAGACGGTGTCTATTTAGATATGGATGGGTTAGCTGAAGTTGACTTAGGTAATGGTACAAATTACAATCCAGCTGAAGCATTAAATATGTATTTTCAAACAGGTTCTATTGTAGGTAGATCTCTTACTCAAGATGGCGAGCTTAATAGAGGTAAAGTGCCTATTCAAGAACTGCAAAGTAGTAGTGGTGGAGCTAAAATACAAAGTTTAATTACCACATATCAATACTACTTACAAATGATACGTGACGTAACGGGTCTTAACGAAGCTAGAGACGGTAGTTTGCCTGATCGTAACACTTTAGTAGGATTACAGAAATTAGCAGCTAGTGCATCAAATACCGCTACCAAGCATATAAATCAGTCTAGTTTATATATAACTCTTAGAATGGCTGAAAATATATCTTTAAAAATAGCAGACGCACTATCTTTTCCTTTAACTGCTAATTCACTTCAAAATTCTATATCTGTGTTTAATGTTAAAACTTTACAAAATTTAGTAAATTTAAATTTACATGACTTTGGTATATTTTTAGAATTAGAACCAGACGAAGAAGAGCAGGCAAAATTAGAACAAAATATACAAATTGCTTTGCAAAATGGAGGTATACAGCTAGATGATGCTATAGATGTTAGACAAATAAAAAATCTCAAACTTGCTAATCAAATGCTTAAGATTAAGCGGAAGCGTAAAGAGCGTAGAGATATAGAGGTTCAACAGTCTAACATAGCGGCTCAAGGTCAAGCCCAAGCTGAAACAGCTGAAAAAACAGCTATGGCTGAAGTTCAAAAACAAGAAGCTATAAGCGGTTCTAAAGTTCAATATGAACAAGCTAGAACTCAAATGGAAATTCAAAAAATGGAAATTCAATCTAAACTTGATCAACAAAAAATGCAGTTGCAGCATCAATATGACATGCAGTTAAGACAAATCGAAACACAGTCAATGCAACAAAAAGAAAACGCAATTGAAGATAGAAAAGATAAAAGAACTAAATTACAAGCAACACAACAAAGTGAAATGATAAGTCAGCGTAAAAACGATGGTTTACCAATTAACTTTGAACAACAACAAGAACAAGGCGCTCAAGCGTTTATGTAGTCTTTAATTATTTAATTATATTATATTATGTCAGAAGTAAAAACAAATGAACCTGTTAAACAGGAGGGTGAGTTTAAAATTAAAAAGAAAACAACGCCTAAAAAATTAACAGAAACAAAAGATAACATTACAAAAGTAAATGTTAACCCAAAAGAACCTTTGATTGAATTAGAACCAGAGGTTAAAAAAGTAGTAATAAAAAAAGAAGACGATGCCATTCAAATCGGAGAAACAGAAAAAGTATCTGGAGATACACCATCCGGAGATAGCGACAAGGTGGAAGAATCTATATCAGAGCCCAACGAGACTACTGAAGGGTTTTCTCCGATCCAAGAAGTAACTGAAGCTGAAGTTAAGGAAGTTGAGGCTGAAGTTAAAGAGGCTATAAGAGATGAAAAAATATTAGGCAAACCATTGCCGGAGAATATTGAAAAGCTAGTTTCTTTTATGGAAGAAACCGGCGGGACAATAGAAGATTATACTCGTTTAAATGCTGATTACTCTAGCATTGATGATGTTACTTTATTAAAAGAGTATTACAAAAAAAATAAACCTTATTTAGAATCTGACGATATAGATCTTTTATTAGAAGATTTTGTTATTGACGAAGATATGGATGAGGAAAAAGATGCAAGAAAAAAGAAACTTGCATTTAAAGAAGAAGTTGCAAAAGCCAAAAACTTTTTAGAAGAAACTAAGAGTAAATATTACGACGAGATCAAGTTGAGACCGGGCGTTACTCAGGAGCAACAAAAAGCTATGGATTTTTTCAATAGATATAACAAGCAACAAGAACAAGCTGAGCAACAGCATCAAATGTTTAAAGATAATACAAAAAAGCTTTTTAGCAATGATTTCAAAGGTTTTGATATCAGTGTTGGTGAAAAGAAATATAAGTATAATATTCAAAACAAAGATAAAGTTGCAGAAAACCAGTCTAATATAACAAACCTCGTTGGGAAGTTCCTAGACGAATCTGGTAATGTTAAAGATGTTAATGGTTATCACAAAGCTATGTATGCTGCTGAAAACGTAGATAAGATTGCCGCTCATTTTTATGAGCAAGGAAAAGCAGATGCGGTAAAGGATGTTGTAAACAAATCAAAAAACTTGAGTGACACTAAAGCTAGGACTACTCAAGGTGATGTGTTTATTGGCGGACTTAAAGTTAAAGCTATTTCAGGCGCTGACTCTACAAAGCTAAAAATAAAAACTAGAAAATTTAACTAAAAAAAATAAATAATTATGAGTTTAACTCCTCAATTTGGGTCTTTAATCCCATCTCAAACCCAGGAGCTATTGAATAGCAATTACCTACAATTTAATGGTGGTGCTTTAGCAGGTGATTCCAATTCATTTGCACAACAATATCTTCCTGAAATTTATGAACAAGAAGTAGAGCGTTATGGAAATAGAACGTTATCAGGTTTCTTGCGCATGGTTGGCGCTGAAATGCCAATGACATCTGATCAAGTAATTTGGTCTGAACAAAATAGATTACACATATCTTATGATAACTGTACTTTTGCAGGTGGTTTAATCACGGTTGCTCCTGTGGCTGGATTCCCAGCTACTCAAAACGTTATATCAGAAAATGATACTGTTGTTCTTTTAGATACCGCTACTGGTGCTGAAGAAAAAGGTATTGTTACTGCTAGCGTGTTAGGTAGTGCTGCTGCCGCAGGTACAATTGCTGTTGCTGGATTTGGTGGAGCTGCCGTAGTAGGTGGAGCTGCTTTAACAAGTGGTAGTATTAAGGTATTTGTATACGGTTCTTCTTACGCAAAAGGAACTAGCATGCTTGCTGGTGGTACTATTGCTGCTGGAACTCAACCTAGAAATTCCGTACAACCTCAACTTACTCAATTTTCTAACTCACCAATTATCCTAAGAAACCAATACGTAGTATCTGGTTCTGACATGGCTCAAATTGGTTGGGTAGAAGTTGCTACTGAAGATGGTGCTTCTGGATACTTGTGGTATTTAAAAGCTGAATCGGAAACTAGATTACGTTTTGAAGATTACTTAGAAATGAGTATGATTGAAAGTGAATATAACCAAGCCGCCGTAGGAGCTGGTGTAGGAAGTGGTCTTGTACCAGGATCTGAAGGTTTATTTGCTGCTATACAATCTCGTGGTAACGTAGAAGTAGGATTTACTGCTGCTGCTGGACTAGATGAATTTGATGCTATTTTGAAAAACTTAGATACTCAAGGCGCTATTGAAGAAAACATGCTTTTCTTGCAAAGACAAACAGCTCTTGATTTTGATGATATGCTAGCTGCAATCTCTGGTGGAACTGCCGGTGGTACTGCATTTGGTTTATTTGAAAACTCTGAAGAAATGGCATTGAATCTAGGGTTCAGTGGTTTCCGTAGAGGATCTTATGATTTCTACAAAACTGACTGGAAATACTTGAACGACGCTTCAACTCGTGGAGGTATTGTTGGTGTTAATTCAATTGAAGGTGTATTAGTACCTGCTGGAACATCAACAGTATATGATCAAGTGCTAGGAACTAATATCCGTAGACCTTTCTTGCACGTACGATACAGAGCTTCACAAGCTGATGATCGTCGCATGAAGTCTTGGTTAACTGGTTCTGCTGGTGGTGCATTTACATCTACTTTAGATGCTATGGAAGTAAACTTCCTATCTGAAAGATGTTTAGTAACACAAGCTGCTAACAACTTTGTATTATTCAAAGGAGTGTAATTACTTCTTAAAACTAAACCCCATGGGGCTACACAGTGAGCGTGGCCCTGGGGTTTTTTATTAACTATTTAATTTTATTATATTATGGCTAAAAAAGCTACAGCAGAAACTATTGAGGTTGCACCTCAAGAGGTTGCAGTAAAAACTGCTCCTAAACCCACAAAACAAACATGGGAAATTAAAGATAGAGTTTATTATTTAAAAGGAAAAAAATCTCCTTTAACTCTTACAATTCCAGGTAAGCACACTAGAAAACACGCTTTGCTTTATTTTGACGAGAAAACAGGTAAGCAAAGAGAGATTAGATATGCAACAAACCAGGATTCACCACTTGTAGATGAACAGAAAGGTGAAGTAACAATGGGTCACATTAGATTCTATGATGGGACTTTAACTGTTAAAAAAGAACAGCAAAACTTGCAAAAGTTATTATCTTTGTATCACCCTTTAAAAGGTAAATTATATGAAGAGTTTAGCGCTAAAGAAGAAGCTGTTGATCAATTAGAAATATTAGATCTTCAAATTGATGCATTAAATGCTGCTAGAAATATTGATATAGATCAAGCAGAGGCTATTCTTAGAGTAGAAATTGGTTCAAAAGTTAATTCTATGAGTTCTAAAGAACTTAAAAGAGATCTACTTTTATTTGCTAGAAGCAATCCACAATTATTTATTAGCTTAGCAAATGACGATAATGTTCAATTAAGAAACTTAGCTATTAGAGCTAGTGAAGCTGGTATAATTAATTTATCTAGTGATCAAAGAACATTTACTTGGGGATCAAATGGTAGAAAATTAATGAACGTACCTTTTGATGAAAACCCTTACTCAGCATTTGCTGCTTTTTTAAAAACAGATGAAGGTGTTGAAATCTATAAATCTATAGATAAAAAACTATAAAAACAAGTGATACTAATGTATAGGCGGTTTCGGCCGCCTTTTTAGTATAATAAAAAATTAATATGGCAGTAAGCGTAAATACAGTATACCAAACAGTCTTGTATATATTAAACAAAGAACAAAGAGGATATATAACACCTGCTGAATTTAATAGTCTTGCGGCCCAAGTTCAAGACGAAATATTTCAATCTTATTTTCCTGATGGAAATCAAGTTAATAGATTAAATCAAAATAACACTCAAAATGATACTGAGTTCTTTAACATGTTTAAAGACATAAGTTATAAACTGCACCCATTTGAAAGAGAATTAAGCTTTATATATAACTCTTCTAATGAGTGTTTTTATAATAACACAGGTTCTATACTCTTCAAAATAGGTGACGTTGTAACTACTTACAGCGGACAACCTCAGTATTCTTCTGTAACTCAACTTGTTAGTAAAAAAGATTTTGATAAAATAACTAGATCAAAATTAACTTCTCCAACTAAACAATATCCTATATTCAGAACAACCAGCAGTGATAATCTTACTGCTAATATTTCTATAAACAGTGGGGGTACTGGATATGTAAATGGATCTACTCACGGAACTACGGGTGGAACTGGAACTGGCTTTAATGTTACAGTGACAGCGCCAGCTGGAATTATAACTTCTATAACAGTAAATGATTATGGATCAGGATATTCTGCTGGAGATATATTAACAATAAGCGGCGGAACTACTTCCGGGCTTATAACTATAACACCTTTGAATAAATTAGCTTTAAAAATATCTCCAAATCCTAGTAGTGTTTTAGACACTGTTAGCGTTAATTGTATATTAAAACCTACAAATCCTGTTTGGGGTTTTACTACTGGTAGCGTTGGTCAATATATTTTCACGGGCGTAGGTGCTACGTCATCATCTTCTGTTGATTTTGAACTAGACACTTCAGAGCAAACTAATTTAATTATTGGTATATTAAAATACTGCGGTATTATTGTAAAAGATCCTCTTGTTATTCAAGCAGCGTCTCAAGAAGCTCAAGCAGTAGAAGCTAACGAAAAATCTTAAATAAATGAGTTTAGTAACAGAAACAAATCAACAGTATTATCAAGGCGCTCAGGTTTTCATTTCCAACGGTACAGCCTCTGAAACATTTACAACCACTTTTGATACAAATTTAGTTTTTGGATCCTTTGATCCAACAGAAATTAATTATGCATTAAATAATTTTAAGTTGTACACTAGTGCTACAGGTTTGCCGGGCAGCTTTACAGAATACATAACAACCTATACTATAGCTAATAATGGTATTACGATAGCAGGATTAGCAAATAATACATATGTAGTAGTTCAATTAAAAAATTTAAGTGGTGGTAATTATGGAACTCAAGATGCTTTTGGTCAAACTGTAGAAGAAAACTATGGAGGCTATGAATACATAACTTTAAGCGATGCTATAGATAATTTTATGGTTGGTTACGTTGGTGATGGTAAAATACTACAAAAAGCAACTAAATCTGATGTATTGTTTTTTGCGAAAAGATCTTTACAAGAATTTAGCTATGATACACTCAAAAGTATACATTCTCAAGAATTAACAATACCAGCAAGTTTAAATGTAGTGTTACCTCAAGACTACGTTAATTATGTAAGTGTTTGTTATATAGATGAACTAGGTGTCAAAAGACCTATATACCCAGCAAATAACTTAACAACAAGTCCTTATGAAAACCCTGTACAAGACGCTACAGGTGTACCAGTTCAAGATAATTTTGGCTCAAATATAAAAGGAACTTCTATAACAGAAGAAAGATGGAAAGAAGCAAATGACAGAATTATTAGTCAACAAATTTTTAACAATTTAGACGACTATGCTTACTGGGCAAATTACTATGGTTTTCAAACTGATATATTTTACGGACAACAATACGGAATAGTGCCTCAATACGCTCAGCGTAATGGCTGGTTTAACCCTAATTACAGAGAAGGCAAGATGTCTTTTTCAAGTAATTTAGTAAATAAATTAATTGTATTAGAGTACATATCAGATGGTTTAGCTCATGACAAAGATACTAAGGTACCTAAGCTAGCTGAAGACGCTCTATACGCGTCTATACTGTATAATATAGTGTCTACGAGGTCTGGACAACAAGAATATACTGTCCAAAGATTAAAAAGAGATAGAAGCTCTAAACTTAGAAACGCTAAAATAAGATTATCTAACATTAAGCTAGATGAAATAGTTCAGGTTATGCGAGGTAAATCTAAATGGATAAAACACTAAAATTAAATGGCTAAAGCTCAAAATACTTTTCTAGGGTCTAAAATGAATAAAGACATTGACGCTAGATTATTACAAAACGGCGATTACAGGAACGCTTTAAACGTTCAAATAAGTAGATCAGAAGGAGACGGCGTGGGCTCTTTAGAAAATGTTTTAGGTAATTCTTTGGCTGTTGATTTTGAAGCTTTAACTGGAATAGCTGATTTAACCTGTATAGGATATTTTTCAGATGATATAAATAATGTTATATATTTATTTTTAACAGATTATACAGATCCATCTCCTAGTAATTTTTTATATAGCCCTACAGCAAATAACTTTATATACGCATACAATACTGTAACTAAAAATGCAACTAAATTAGTTGAAGGTAATTTTTTAAATTTTTCAAAAACAAACTACATATATGGTGTAAATGTTTTAGAGGATTTTTTATTTTGGACAGATAACAGAAATCAACCAAGAAAAATAAATACAGTATCGGCTCTTAGCTCTAGTAGTTATTATCAAACAGAAGATCAAATATCAGTTTCCACCTACAACCCGTACCAAAGTATACTTCTATACAGACAAAGTCTTTTAGCCACTGGAACTGAAGCAGAATATGAGACTACAATGCTAGATGTTACTAGTAAATTCTACCCTAACGGCGGTCTGGCAGAGGCTACCGCTGGAACCTACGTAGCTGGTGCTTCTATTACTATCACCAATATACAAGGTAATATATATATTGGAGCTGAATTAAAAACCTCTACAGGAATTACCACAATTCCAGCCTCAACTACAGTTACTGAAATTGAAAATGCAAATCCTCCTACTTTTATAAAATTAAGCAATGGAGTAACAATAGATGCTCTAGATAATGAAATTATTTTTGAGCCAAACCCGTATTTTGAATCTTCTTACAACGGTGATCCTAATTATTTAGAAGATAAATTTGTAAGATTTGGATACAGATTTAATTATGTAGATGGAGAAAATTCTATATTTTCACCTTTTACACAACCAGCTTTTATTCCCAAGCAGGATGGTTATTTTATTTCAGATAAAACTCTTTTTGTAAATACTCCAGCAAATACAGTTGGAGAAGTTTACGCAAGCAGAGAAAAAGATGATCAAAAATTATCTTATCAAAGTACTATAGTTGAGTTTATGGAAAATAAAGTAAATAAAATATTACTTTATGTACCGCTTCCATTTAATAACTATGATTTACAAAATGCTTTAAAAGTTGATTCTATAGATATTCTTTACAAAGAATCAAATCAAACAGCTGTAAAAGTTATAGAACAAGTGTCTATAGAAACTATATTTAACTCTGCTAGTATAGCTAAAATTACTACAGGAGCAACAAGCACTTCTTTTGACATTGAAGATATTCAAGGAGGGATTTTAGTTGGATCTCAAGTCACATATGCGGGCAGTAGTGGTCCGGCAATAACAGTAACTGCATTTGCTCCAACAAATCCTGCTATACCTACATCTGGAGTTATAACACTTAGTAGCAGTATAACTTTAGCTACAGATGATATAATAACAATAGGAAATCCTAGGTTTTATATATATGATTATCAGTCTAGAAAACCATTTAAAGTTTTACCAGAAGCAGATCTTATTAGAGTATACGATAAAACACCAGTTAGATCTTTAGCTCAAGAAATAATAAGTAATAGAGTTGTTTATGGTAATTTCCAAAACAAACATACTCCTCCCGCATTTTTAGATTATAATGTTAATGCCGGAGAAAAAGTATCTTTTTTATTAAACACTGGAACAGCTAGCGCGCTCGCTAATCCTGGGCCTAAAGACGAAGTTGTTTTAAGTGTTGGAACAGAAGTTGGAAGTGTTTGGGCAAGCAGTGGAACTATTGTGGGCTCTGTAATAACCAGCACTAGCCCCGGGTCTAGCATTCCACCTGGAACTATTGTTCAAGCTTACGATGCAGCGACTGGTATTTTAACACTTACAAATCTTACAAATATAGGCGCTGGTGATATAATAGAATTAACACCTGCTAGTGATATACAAGACGCAACTAGTATTATAGAATATCCAAACCATTCTTTAAAACAAAATAGAAATTATCAAGTTGGCTTTGTGCTTTCAGACAGATACGGAAGACAATCAAGTGTTGTTCTTTCAAACAGTTTAAGTACTGTTCAAGTTAGAGGTATTGAATTTAAAGGATCTACAATTTATTCTGCTTACAATTCAAACGCTGTAGTGCAATCAAGATGGCCTGGAGATTCTTTGAAAATATCGCTTAATACACCTATTGGCCCAGTGAATAAAAACACCGGTACTGGCTGGCCTGGTCTTTATAATAGTGATCCAAGTAGTTCTTCTTATAATCCCCTTGGTTGGTATTCTTTTAAAATAGTTGTAAAACAAACTGAACAAGAATACTATAACGTTTATTTACCAGGTATAATGGCTGCTTATCCTAATGATTTAGCTAAAGAATTAGGTAAAACATCACATGCTGTACTTATAAATGATAATATAAATAAAATTCCTAGAGACTTAAGCGAGGTTGGACCTCAGCAAAAACAGTTTAGAAGTTCTGTAGAAGTTTTTGGTAGAGTTGAAAATGATGTAAATGTGAGCGTAGCAGAACCTAATCTTTCTAAAAACGTAGCTTATTACCCTGGAATTAAACCAGATACGGTTTCTATTATTTCTACATTAAATGATTTATTTGACTTTAGTCCTTTAGTTTCTGAAAGACCGGACTTTTTTCCACAATTTTATGCTTACACCTCGGATCCGCTTATAGCTAGAATATCAACTGAGAATAAAATAGGTGAAATAGCAGACACTGAATTTGTTACAGCTAGTGCAATCGTAGATACAGAACTTACTCCAGCTGCGACGGGGAGTAATTACGTTACATTAGCAGATATTAAAGGTGCCATTAGTCCCAACATGCTAGTAAGAGGCGGTGGACTAGCTGAGGGTACAGAAGTACTAGGCGTTGCGGGAATCGTTGTCGAATTAAGCGCCGATATTGGCAGCGCGGCAGGAAAGAGTATATTTTCTCAAGGTGATGTATTAACTTTTTTCAAAAATCCTGAAACAGATCCACCTGGTATACAATACTTAGCTGTATACGAAACAACTCCAGTTGATAGTTTGTTAGATATATTTTGGGAAACTTCATCTTCAGGTTTAATATCTGAATTAAATACAGCTGTCTTAAGTGAAAACACTGGAGGATTTGTTCTTCAAGGATTTAATGATGATCTATTTAAAGAAGATTTAGCTGTAGGAAGTGATATTATAAATGATACACCTGCAGCTCCTGGTTTTACAGTTCAAGATGTTTTTGGAAATGACATACCTGCTGCTAACTTTACTATAGAATTCGCCTCGGTTGATGGTGTTTCTTTTGCCATTACAGATCTTGAAAACGGTGATAGAAATGGGGATTTCATATTAGAACAATCTTTAACAGTTCCTGGTTTTTATCAAATTAAAACTAACAGTTTATTTGTTTACACGGACGATCCTGCTCCAAGAAATATTATTTTTAATATTAAAGTAACAAACACGGTTACAGGTGCGGTTTCATTTTTTATAGAAACAGCAGAACTTCAAAATAATAATCCAGAATTTTTAGTATGTTTAAACTCTCTAGGTCCACCGCCATATGATGGTCCTGATGGAATTGTTGTTCCTGATATTGTTATAAATCAAACAGATACAATTGTAGTAAATAAAATAGAAGGTAAAAATGGTTCTAGATTTTTTGACGATGGTACCACAGGCGCTGGCGGTACTAAGTTTAATGCAGGTGAAGGTTTAAATTTTGAAATATTTGCAGCATTCAGAGCTAGTGCTTTAACGGAGTATGATGGGCTTGTTTCAGAAGCAGAAGTACTAGCTGGTGTAACTAACGATGATTCCATTATACCAGGACTTCCTATTGATGTCAACTCTGTTGCAAACAACCCGTTTGAATTAAACACTACTATAGCAACAAGCAACTCAGTTAATGGCGGAGTTAGTTTTGCTACTTTGACAAAACCATCTCAAACTCAACCAATATTTAGATCGGGTCCTCCTAGTGATGATGTTGCAAGAGGATATTTAGATTGGATTGTTTGGCTGAAACTAACAGATGCCAATGGAAGTATTGGATCAGAAACCACTACTCCAAATCCTTATTGTAGACTTGTTATTAGAATAAACTATTCTCTTATTCCTTCTTCATTTAGACAGCTTTTTATAACTCCAAGAGATTTAAATATACCAGCTGTGGGAGCTAGCAGTGCTGATACTTACATAGATGCTACAGCTGAAGTTAATAGCGTTACAGGCGTAAATTCTTTTACACTAATTAATTTATCTGGAGACAATATTTATTATTCGCCTTTACATAACAATTTTGGACTGAATCCTCCGGCTGCTGGTCCTATTTGGAATGCTTTTTCTTTTACTGATGGCCCTGATGGTAACGTCCCTTATTCACCTACTGCAGAACAAATTCCTGAATTTGGTGGAACTGGTTGGATTAATAATTGGTTTCCACCTAATGCTTTAATTTTAAATTCACTTTCGGTTTCTACGGGTGTAATAGTTAAAACAGTTGCTTACACTAATACGACTGCATCAGGTCTTGGAACTGAAGCTACAATACAAACTTTTACTCCTCATGGTTTAACAGGTGGTGATCAAATTAAGTTTACAAGTGGAAGATATCTTGTTGAAGCTCCTAATAATGCTGGCGCAATTTTCACGCTACCAGTGTTTCCTAGAATACCAGTTGCAGGTGCTTTTCCTAATCCTGGAGTTTTAAATCAAGGTGATTTATGTGCTCAAGTTACAAACGCTTCTCCAGCAAAAAAACAAGATTGTACATTTTATCAACAACCTATTGAAGTTTTTGATACTATTCCTATCAATCCATTTATAGGAGATGATCCTAATTTTGTGTTTTCTCAAGGGAACGGTATGATAACACCCGGTACTGAGACAGCGGGAACAATCGACGGTTGTGAAGAAAACTGCTCACCTGGCTAATAGTGTTAAAATTAAAAAAATTAAGTGATAATATAATATGGCAGCAATAATAGAAGTAAAATTCTTTAACACATACATTCTTAAGAAAACTAACACGACGGGAACTGCCGGGGCTGGTACCGCTATGTGGAATGGCTCTTTTGGAGTGCCTTTATCTTTAGGTGGTTATCCTAGAACTACTCCACAAACTCCGGACAATGATGGCACTGCTGGAAACTGGTCTATAGAAGAATCTAGGATTAGAGGTGGTTATAACAACACGTCTACAGATTATGGGGCAAAAGCTTATTTAGTAGAAGATAAACCTAATTCTTCTAAAAGAGTAAACACTTTAATATATTCAGGTATATTTAATTCAAGAACAGGTGTTAATAACACTAATGTTTTTAGCGTAGGCGAAGAAATAACTAAAAGTTTAGATCCAGCAAATGGAAGTATACAAAAACTATATGCTGAAGACACTAATTTAAATATATTTCAAGAATTAAAAGTAAGTAGAGCTTTAATAGATAAAGATGCCATATACTCAGCAGAAGGCGGTGGAACTGTTACTTCTGCTAATTTAGTTATAGGAACTATACAACCTTATTTAGGCGAGTATGGTATATCGACAAACCCTGAAAGTTTTGCGATATATGGATATAATAAATATTTTTCAGATGCAAATAAAAATGTATTACTAAGATTGTCACGAAGTGGACTAGATGAAATATCTTCTGTAGGCATGAAAGATTACTTTAGAGATGAATTAAATAGAATAAAAGTAGCATTTAGTCCTGGTAAAATAATAGCAGGTTGGGATATATACACTAGTCAATACATCGTTTCAACTCAAAGAAACCCACAATTATCTAGTGGTCCAAACTATAATAAAGAAACTACGTTAGCTTGGGATGAAAAAATAAATGGTTGGACTAGTTTTTTTAGTTTTAAACCAGATCAAATATTTAGTATAAGAAATCAAATGTATACCACGAAAGGAGGTAAACTTTGGTTACACAATTCTAATGAAAACATAATAACTCAAGGTTTATCTGTAGGAAATACTTTAAATAATTCAACTATAACTGTAGATAATTTACAGGGTGAAATAAGAATAGGTGATATTGTTTATGGACCAGGTATAACAAAAGGCACTTTTGTTTTAAGTGTAACAACAAATCCAAGTGGAGCTGTAATAGTTGTTAATATACCGCAGTCTATACAAGACAATACTCAACTTAATTTTAGTAGTTTAGCTAGAAATAAATTCTATGGAGTAAATTATCCGTCAAATATTACCTTTGTTTTTAATGATAGCGCTGGTATTTCTAAGAATTTTAAAACAGTTGAATATGAAGGATATAATGGATGGCAGGTTGATTCTTTTATATCAGATCCTACAGGTGAGGACGATTTAAATTCTTCTTATTCTTTTTCTAAAGATTCTACATCTAGAGTTTTAAGTTACGAACAAGGATTATACAGCTCAGGATCAAATACACTAAGATCAGGTTTTAATAGAAAAGAAAATAAATACTACGCGTATCTTAAAAACTCAAGCCTACCAGTTGCTGGAGAAATACACTTTGGCGAGCAAATGACAGGTATAAAAGGTTTTTATGCGGTAGTTACACTGTCTACAGACAGCACCACTGACTACGGAGGTGAAAAACAATTATTCCAAGTAGGAACAGAATATATAACTAACAATGGATATTATTAATAAAAAAATAAAGGTATGGGACCAGCAGCAATAGCAGGAGTTGTAGGAGGAGCAGCCAATATAATAGGTGGTATTTTTGGTTCAAGCGCAGCTAAGAAAGCCCAAAGAAAAGCTGCTAGAAGAGCCAGAAGACTTCAAAAAAAATTAAATAATTTAGAAGCTAATAGACAGGCTATAATAGATCCTTATGCTAGTGTAACAGATCTATCTAGTATGGTAACAAATCCTTTTTCACAATTAGGAGTTGCTACACAAGCCGCTGAGATGCAAATAGAACAAGCTGATCTATCTTTGGCTAACACTTTAGACACAATAAGATCTACAGGAGCATCAGCTGGCGGCGCTACAGCTTTAGCTCAAGCCGCCTTACAAAGCAAAAAAGGTGTAGCAGCTAACATAGAGCAGCAAGAAGCTCAAAATGAAAAAATGAGAGTAGAAGGCGAAAAGCAACGTCAACAACAACTTATGTCAGAGCAAATGCGACAACAAGAGGCTGATGTTCAAGGAGCTCAATTTACTTTTGGAATAAGAGAAGGAAGAGAGCAAGGTCAAATAGATAGAACTTATGCTGAAATGCAAGCTGCTAGACAAGCGGCGGCAATGGCTAGCGCAGATAGAACATCTGCTATAACAGGTGCTATAGGTGGTGTAGCTTCGATAGCTGGAGGGTTTTTTGGTAAACAATGATAATTATGGAAGATAAAAATATAACAAATAATCTTATAATAAAGCAGTTTAATGAAAGCAATGCTATTGCTTACAATAAAGACTTTATATCACAGTCTTCTGATTACGAATTTAAGATTCTTGATAACGCGTACCAACCTACAGTAAAAGCGTATGCTGAGCTTTCAATGGCAATTAAAAACAATGATTGTATGGAACCTAGTTGTCAATATGAAAAAAAAGCTTTAAAAAATCTAGAAGAAGCTCCTGCTGCTTCTATTGAATTTATTGAAAATTTAATTGGTGAACTTTCTGTTACAGATGATTCTAATTTTGATGTTAACAATGATTATAGATACATGGTGGCAAATTCTATTATGAACGCTAAACCAGGTTTTTCTAAATCAGATGGTTATGCTTTGGATCTTTACTTGAATCAAGACAGTAGTCAAACTATTGTCTTTCAAGGGCCTATGTTACTACAGCCTTTGGTTATAAACAATACCGCTCTAAGCGCTTTACTTGAAGCTGATACTTCTTTAGTAGCAGCTACTCCAGATATAAACAAAAACATGCTGGCTTTATTAACTTCTATTAATATTTTTAATGCTAAAGATATTTTAGAAGATGGATCACTTTCACCTACAGCTAGAATATCTGAAGAATTTGTAATGAAAAATCCAGACGGCTCTTATGATTATGAAATAGTAGATATAGGAAACAACCAGGGAAGAAACATGCTTAAGTTTGACGTGGATAAAATTGAACGTAAGGCTGATCCTTTTATAAATTCAGAAGTTGCGGGGTTATTAAGCTCTGAACAAGAAGCTGTGGCAGCGTGGAACGTATATATTGCTCAAGGCACAAGTGTAAACGAAGACTATCAAATGGTTCAGGACGCTAATGCTGGTTCAAAATCTTGGAGTTACAGTAAAGATTTACCATTATCTCAAGACAAAAAAGTTTTATTTGAAGATAAGTATAAAAAATACTTTATGAATAATTATTTGAAGCCATTTATTACAAACCAATTTCCTACTGTTAAAGAAGACGCTGCAGTATTTGATTTAGCTGAAGCTAGAAACGCTGCTGTAGAAAAGTTTGAAAAAGATAATAATATATAAATTTAATATAATAAAATTTTATGGAAGAGTGGAAAAAAGCTAAAGCTGATTATTACGCTAGCATACAAAATCTAAGCAGAGAAGAAAGAGATGCAGCTCTAAAAGCTTGGTTAGCAGCTAATCCTAAGCCACAAGAGGAAATTGTTGAAGAAGTAAAGTCGAGCGATGTAGGGACACAGGATGCGAGCCCTACATCAACCCCGGACCCAGCATCCGAGAGTTCAATTTCTTTAGATGGACTATCACCATATCAAAAAAATCTAGCACAAAACTATTTAGCTCGTCAGACTTATGATGAAAACATAAAAAAAGTAGATTTCTTAATAGAAGACTTAAACAAAACAGGGGATTTTAGTAAAATATATGCGTTTAATGAAGAAAATCCAGGATACGTAAATATAGATTCTATTAAAGAATTTGAAAAAAAGTACAATGATCACCAAGCGAAGATTAAAAAAGAAAAAGAAAAATATACAACTGTAGTAGATTTTGGAGAAGTTTATTCTCCAGGCGACGGATATGATTACAAATTTGATGTAAATGATACAAACCAAATACAATACTATTCTAAATCTAGCGCTGCAGAAGATTTTGTTTTAGTTGATCCTAATTCGGACGATGATGAAAAAAGACTATTAGCTTTAACCGTAGTAAATAAACTTGGTCATTTAAGTGGTGACATTAAAGAGCAATTAGATGCTATTTTAAAAGCAAATAAAATTAGATCTGAGAGGTTAAAAAAAGAAACTCAGCAGTTATCACAATATTTAAAAGAACAATCTAACACTATACCTTTGACTCAAGTGCAGGAAGTAGGGGGTCAATACGTGAGTTCATTAAGTGAAAATGATTTCAAAGCATTTAATAATTATTTAGAAAAAAATAAAAAAGCTAAACTAACAGATTTTAATCCAAATGCTTATCTTGAAGGCAATATTATTTCTTACGATTTTGAATATCCAGATGTTGAAGAGTATTTTGATACTTTAAATTTATCTGAAGAAGAGAAAAAAGATAGATTAGAAATGTTTCAACTACAACAAGAAGTTGAAAAAAACAGAAAGAAACAAGCTTACACTAGAGATGAAAGCGCTTCTGGAATTTCAAGCGGCACAGGCTTTATACCCGCATCAGACAAGCCGTTAGATAAGTTTAAAAAATCTTTAAAATACAAGCGTCTTTTAGAGTTAAATGAAAAATATAAAGGAAGCGCAGACGCTGAGGATGTATTAGAGCCCACACCAGAGGCTAAAGCTTTGTTTACATCTAAAATAAACAATGAGTATGCTGCAGATTTTTTTGATGCCGCAGATGATAAAACTATATTTAAAAATGTTTTTAGTAACGCTGTTAAAAATGATCCATTTATAGGCGCTCAATTAATACAACTAAAAATAGCAGCAAGACCTTTGCTTGAACAAAAAAGACAAGAGCTTCAGGGAAAATACGACACATCGACTCAAGAAGGTTACGACAATGCTAATAAAGAGTATGAGGCTTACTCAAAAGAATTAATACAAGATAAATTAGAGGCTGATCCAGAATATCAAAAAAGATATAAAGACTTAATGATTGTAGCCGCCTCTGCTCAAAAAGATATATTAAAAACTAAGCAAAGAGAAAATGATCCTTTTTTTATTGCTTTAGATTATTTACAGAAAAATACTTATAAGGGAGATTTAACTTTTGGAAGTGTTGAGCAATTGCTTAAAACCTTTAAGTCTAATCAAAAAGCGTTTAATGCGATACAGTTAGATATGGCTTCAAGCGATTTAGATGAAACAATGTCTAAAAGACAGGCGCTAATAAGAGCTGTTGAAGAAGGTGAGATTGATGAAGACGCAATTTATTCAACTCGCCGACGTTACGCGGCTAAAGATGCTTCTAAAGCTAGTGGATTAGGTGAGGCTTTAACTGTGAAAGGTATTATTGCAAGATATGATAGAGAGATTAAAGAAGATTTAAAAGAAGTAGCTGAGCAATTAAATGATATATCTAAAATAGAAAAATCTTTAAAAGGTTATAAAGATATAGATCAAGATGACCCGTGGTTAGTTAAAACAACTCAGCAATTTTCTGCTTCTTTACCGTATATGGCCGCGGCACTTGGAGGAACAGCCGCTACTTACTTTAGTGGAGGCACGTTGGCTCCTGCTGTAGCCACTGGATTCAGTGTATTAGGCTCTGCTTATATGGGTTTAGATTTTTATGGTCAACAATGGTATGATACTTTCATGCAAGGAGTTGAAAACCAAGCAGAAACAGAAGGTCTTAGCCTTGAAGATATGCCGGAGACTGAAAGAAAAACGTATTTAATAAATGCTTTAGAAAGCGGTAGATATGACGACTCAGCAAGTGCTGCGGCAGCTGCTACGCTAATGACTTTTACAGAAAGATTTGGTTTACAGAAACAATTTTCCGCATTTGGAAAAGCATTAGGTTTAGGTAAAGACGGAGTAGCTTCTTTAGTAAAAGGTCAATGGAAGCAAGCTGGTAAAAGCTTTCTTAGAGGAAGTTTAAATAAGTCAGGCGCTTATTTATCTGAGTTTGGTACAGAGTTTTCACAAACCACAATAGGAGATTTACAAAAAGGTTTGTCTTTAGGTGTAGGAGGTGAATATGTAAACTGGAAAAATAGTTGGGAAGCTGGAACCATCGGTGGTAACGTTGCTTTGCTTATGCCTGGAGTAGCTGGTATTGCTTCGCAAAGCGCTGTAGAAATAAGAAATACAGCTAGAAAATTAGCTATTAACTTTAATATGGGTGATTTTTCAACATCAAGTAAAGCTGTTGATAATTGGTTTAAAATGGCTAATCAAAAGCTAGATAAGGATTATAATAATGGTAAAAATCCTGAATATACCAAGCAGCAATACGAAGCAGATAAAAACGCTATTAATACTACTTATAATAGCAGACTTAAAATACCAAACAATGCTACACCGGAAGTAAGAGAGCAGTTATTAGATTTAATGCGGGATAAAAATGCTCTAGAAATAGAGATAAATAAAATAGATGACAAAGATTTAGCCGCACCCCAAATATTAGACTTAGCTATTGTTAAAGGTAAAATACAATCACTAGTTAAACAAGAGGCTAACATAAAAACCTTAACAACTTCTAAAGCTAGACAAGCGGCTACAAAAGTAGCAGAACAACTAGGTTATAAATATGAAAACTTTCAAACTCAAGACGCTATTAATAAAAGAGTTGAAGAGTTAGTAGAAGAAGGAGCTAAACCTGGAAAAGCTACAGATTATGGTCAAGCTGTAGATTTAGTAGATGGTAGCACTGTAGTATTAATAAACGACAGAGCCGCTGCGCAAGACAATGTGTTTACGACAGATCAGCATGAAATACTACATCCTTTTCTTAAGCAAACATTTAAAAATAACCCTGACGCGGCTATAGCATTTGGTAAATCTTTAATGCAAGAAATTATAAGTAATCCTGATATTACTATAAATGAAAAATTTAAAAAAGATTTTGAAGAGTATTTAAGCGATGAAAACTACACCGCTGCAAATACATGGGAGGAAGTTATCCCACTAGTTAGTGAGGCTTTAACCAATGGTGATGTAAAAGTAAAAGGTAATTTAAATACAGTGCTTGCCAAAATAAAAGAATTTATACAGAACTTACTTGGCAAAGCTAAACAACCTTTAAAAATAAGATTCGATAAAGGATCTGATGTCTTTGCTTTTTTAAAAGACTACAATAAAACAATAGCCAAAGGAGAAGGATTAACACAAGCTCAATTAGATGTAGCTAAGAAAGGTGCAGAAGGAGCTTTAGTTACAGACGCCGCAGCAATAGCCGAAGCTGAAACAGGTGTTATAGCAATTGATACCGCTCAACAAGTATTAGCAGAGCAAGACGCTAATAGAGTAGAGGAGCAACAACTTAAATCAGCTGCTAAAAAACGTATATATCAACAGGTTGAAGACATGAAAAATGATCTTGTAGATCCTGAGACAAAAGCTGCTACAGCATTTTTAATAGCAGATATGTTAGCTGTTAATGCTGAAACCGGCGG
>WLWE01001006.1_pt1 | contig 22641 bp, 29 predicted proteins | sample 6718301 | NCBI WGS metagenome assembly WLWE01 (sample SAMN12718691, study PRJNA515312) | sponge metagenome | isolation source: marine sponge | host: Mycale hentscheli | place: New Zealand: South Island, Marlborough, Capsize Point | collected 2003-05-01 | reverse complement strand
CTCATTAAATTTTCCATTACTTCAGCGCCTTTATCTATATCGCCGCCTCCTGCATTTCTAACAGCATCTGCTGTAAATACAAACTCATTCTTACTTAATCTAGCAGGTACATCGTCAGCTCTTTCTTCGCCGCCCATTGCTACAAAACCACCTTCGTTTCTATAATCTTTTTCCATGCCACCCATGTCAATCATTTCTGATGCTTCATCAGTTGCCATGATACCGCCTTCTTGTTTACCTATTCTACCACCATTAGCTGCCATGGTTACGGGCTCTCCTCCTGATTTAGAAATAAGATCTGGCAAAGCTTCCTGTAAATCCATAAATTCATCTTCAGTTAAATCTTTTAATTCTTTACCAAAAATTTTTATTGAAAAAATTTCCATAGTTTGATTTAAATCATCACCTAAACTTGGATCAGATGCCATCATCATATTGTCTTCAACTAATTCTCCATTTTGATAACCAATTCTTCCACCATTAGCTGCCATAGCTACTGCTTCTGGTTGTTCCATACCTGCACCTTCTGGCATTTGTTGTTCTTGTTGAGCCTGCATCACTGCTTTTACAAATTGTTCAAAAGATAAATTACCACCTTTGTTTTTGTACTTAACATATTCCATCATCAACATTTGTTCAGCTTGTGCTTCTCCTGCACCACCACCCATGTTTAAAAATGTTTGTGGTGGTCTCATTCTTTGACCTGCACTTGATCTTATAAATTCTTCTTCTTCGTCTTCTACTAACATACCGTTAGCATAACCTGCACGACCACCGTCAGCCGCATAGAAATTTTGCATTACATATTTTTTCTGTGGCATAAAATCTAAACCAGCGCCTGCATCACCTGCACCGCTGTAAAAATTTTTAGCACGTTGGACCTGGTATCTTGGGTCCATTTGATCTATTGGACCTTCATCCTCATCATCGTTACCACCCATTAAGAATGGAGCTGCGATTGCTGTAGCACCTAAGCCACCGGCTAACATTCTAGGTATGCTAAGTGCTCCTGTAGTTTTACCACCAACTTTAAATAAATCTCCAATTGTACTAAGCTTACCACCTGTGCCTAGAGCTCCACCTAGTCTACTAAACAAACTAGCTTTAGTTCCAGCTGCTGCACCAAAACCACCAAAAGGGATCATACTTAGTCCACCCATTATAGCCATCTTACCTAAAGGACTTTTAAAAACTTTCTTTACAGCACGACCAGCTTTCTTTACAAGTTTACCTAGAAAATAACCTTGTCTAGGGTCCTGTAAGGAACCTATTCCTGATTGTATTTGCTGGGGTTCTTGCATTCTAGATATTGCCATAAATTTACCTTAATTCCTATGTTTACTTGGTTTTACTAAATAAATCAAGAGGAGGCATTATAACTTTTACGTCCTGTGCCATCTCTTCTGCCTTAAAACCCTTAGCTTCCCAGTCTTTTCTTTCCTTAAAAATTTCACCAGTTTCCTTGTGTCTGTAAGTCTCTTCTACTTTAGCGTTGTATACTTTCATTAGTCTATTTTCTCCTTTAATATATTTAAAAAACTAACTGCAAAATCAAACGAGTCTGTAGTGCTTGATTGTATAGTAAAGGCAGAACCACCTTCTACGATTAATGGTTGGGTTAGTAATTCTTTACTTGTATTAGCTGTCAACTGTGCTGATTTTATAGCTGTTATACTATTATTTAAAACTGTTACTGTAGGTGTACCAGCAGAGGTAACTAATATAGATTTAATTATTATAGTTTCATTAACACCTGGTTTACCTGTTGCAAAAACAGTTAGTGCATTTCCTGTAGTATCATTATCTTTACCTACAAATTTATATTGGTTTACTATTGCCATTATTCTAAAAAGAAACTTTTAGCTTCTATCTCTTGTTTCACTTCTTGTTGAAACGTTGTGTTTAATTTTTTTATTACAGAATCAAGATCCCTGACCAACGATTGTAAGTTAGTTTGATTGTATTCTGCTTCAGCTCTAGTTAATGATTGTACAATTTTTGCCATTATAATATACTTGCTAGTCCTCCGTTTTTAAAATTTACTCTACCACCATAAAAGTATCCGGCTCTACCACCTCTAGCATAAAAATCTGTTTTTTCTGCAGCTTCATTATATCCATATGCTTCACCACCATATGTGTCACCACCTGTAGTAGTTACATTACCTTTTCTGCCGCCAGGAGTTTGGCCGTCGCTACCCATATCTCCACTAGCAATGTTTCGATATGATGGTCCTCCCGCAGCTTGGGCATCTTGTGCAGCTTTTAAATTTGCAGCATCTATTTCTTTTTGTAATTCTATTTGTTGTTTTTCTTTTTTCTCAGTAAGAAATCTACCGACGATAGTATCCTTTTTCTTTTTTTCTTTTTCATCTTCTTCAAAATCGTAAATTTTATCTGTTTTACTTTGTGCACCTAAGAAATTTGTTTTAGCTTCTTTAAGAGCGGCTATTCTTTTATCTTTATATTCTCCAGGCGTCATTTTCTTTGTAGCCATTTCAATTCTATCATCAAAAGTTTTTGCTGTCATATGATATGGATTATAACCTGCCATAATATTTTCAGCTGTATTATAATCACCCTCACCTTGAACAATCTGTCCAATGTTATTAACCATTATGCCTTTACCACCTAATTCATTTTCTAATATTGCTCTTCTGTTAACCGGAAGATAAGGACTTATTTGATTACTTAAAAAATTTGCACCTCTTACAAAACTCCCAACGTATGGAATCATGCCCATAAGACCCTCAAGTTTTGATGGTGGTGGTTCATAAAAATAATTTTGGTTCATGTCCATTTGTTTTATATCTGCTGTACTAGGATCAGAACCGTATTCTGAAAATTGTCTATAATCATAGTTAGGTCTATAATCTCTATTTACAATTGAATTTGGATCTGGATTATAAACACTAAAATCATCTCCACCGCCGCCAGTAAAAGCATTTGTATTTACAATACCTTGATTAACTACTGGTTCTTGATTCTCGGGTAACTCAAAAGGATTTAATAAATATTGTTGTTGTGGAACATATTTAAAACCTGCGTCTCGTATTTCTTGGTCTGTAGCCATTACCTTCTTCCTCCTGGGTGTATATCTAATCTAAATGTTCCTAGTTTCCAATCTTGTGAAGCACCTGTGTTTGCAACTTCTAATGCAATCTGTCGTGCTCTTACTCTGACATCTTTTTTAGTTGTAGTAGAATCACATGTAAAGCTCGTAGTAGTCTCACTACTGTTTGGGTATAATCTTGTTTTAAATTTAACTGAAGTATTACCTGTCTGACTAATAAAATCTGGTATAAATCTGCTAATTCTCATAATAAATTCACCATCTCCTCTAATATCAGGCATCCCTACAGTTTGTCCTGTGTTACTTCTACGTTGGGTAATGTCAAAATCACCAGAAGTAATAGTTCCTATAACCGCAGTCACTGCTCCTCCTGCATTAATTTGATCAGTCCCTATTTCCTGATTATAGTATATCGTACTTCCGTCCGTATTACCAATAACATCTGAAGATGCATTGTCTGATGGGTTGTAATATGTTGCGTGTGGTTTATCAAATACTGCAGAATCTTGCCACGCGGCTCTAGGTAGAGTTCCTGTTGTCCATATAGGACGCTTAGGTGATGAGTCTAGATAGTTATAAGTAACTACCCTGTTAATTTGATCTGATGCTTCTGTGCAATAAAACCAACTTACTTCACCAAAAAGGTTATTTAAACCTGCATTAATAAGGTCTCTAGATGTAGCGTTTATATCATCGTAGACGTGGTCTTCTACAAGACAAGGCATCGATTTTAACTGACCATCGTAAGTAAAGAAACCATTTTCTGACATCCAATAAGCCGTACCATCAACCTCAATACAAGCATTTTTACCAAACAATCCACAGTTAGTACCTACCTGTTCAAATGCAAATACAAAATCTCCACCTACAAATTTCATTAAAAATAATGCAGTATCGGTCCATACATAAATTGCATCCCTACCTTTAATAGCACCCATAATTTTAGAACCATCAGCAAATCTTTGGGTACCGGAATTGTTTTCTGCTTTTACTGTATAAGCGTCTGTGCCATCAATATTTTCTTGATCTGAAAAACGTAAAAACATATCATCTTGAGTTGAAGGTGTTCCAACTGTAGTTTCTGTACCAAAAAATACTAAATGTCTATCGGGAGTTGATACCAATACGTGACGTGATGCAGTCGGTGCATTAGCAAGTAATGTAGCTCTATTATTAACAGCTCCTGCTGCTGAAGCATCCCATTCAAAACATTTTCCATTGTAAATAAGTGCAATTAATTTTGTACCATAGTTGTCAAGAACCCATAAACCAGGGTCAATTGTAAAGTCAGAGGAAGCTGGATCACCCCAACCAGAAAAACCAGCAATATCTGTGACCGTAACACCACCACTGTGAGTAGCTTTTGTAGTTCCGTTTACACCTCTAGCACCACCACTCAAAGTATTTGTTGCTGTATTGTTTGATGTATAGCTAATATCTTCTGTACCAATTCTTATTTCACCAGTTGATGGAAATGCTGCAGAGTTTGTCAATACAATATCGGTTGTAGTTAAATCTGTTATAGCTGTAGCTAAAGTTGTTGTAGCAGGACCTAGTGATGTTCCGCCATACAGACCAGCACCCCAACCAAAACCACCAATTTGTTGAGCAGGACCTACTGTATAATAACAAAGTATAGAAGTACTATTCCCATCACTTGTAGTCAAAGGTGTTCCTGACTCTTGCGCAGCCATTGTAATTGTAAAAGTTGATGTAGTTGGAACTGATGTGACCATATATTTTATGTCTTCAAATGTAGCATCATTATACGTAGATCCTACGGCAGTTACTCCGCTTACTGAATCAAACATAACAATATCGTCTTCAATTAATCCATGAGACCCTGTGCATGTGACCGTAACTGTTGTTGATGATGAGGTGCTTGTAAATTTTGCACCTGTTAAAGTAGTTCTTATAGGGTGTATATCATAGTATATACCTCCAGAGTACACATATAAAATTCTATTGGTTCCAAGTGCTGCATATTTAATACCAGCATTATCATCCCAATGATGAATAGCTCTAGCTGCACCTGTTAATTTATCTTGTCCTAACTGTTGCCAGCCACCTATTTTTTCTGGAGAACCGTATCTAAAACGAACATTATCACCATCAAACCATTGTCCCTCGGCCCCGGTCTCTGTGACTTGTTTGTTGAACCCTGGTGCAAAACCTAATTTTTGTAACATATAACCTCATTATAATACTATTTAAAACCTGATGGTAGACCCAACATAGGTCTGCCGTCAAATCTATTTTTGTCAGCAAATGGGCCATTTACATGATTATAATGTAGAAATACTTGACCGCATATGTTCCCGTCAAAAGGCTCTCGCCAATGTTCGAGTTCACAGCCACTATATACTAACATATCCCCTACTTCAAGCAAGACTTTAGTACCTGCTGGAGCGTTTGGTTTGTGTATATTCTTATATTCATCTATAACATTATCAGAACCAGTACCATCTATAAATATAGGCCAAGGGTCACCACCTAAATTAAGTGTGCATGATATCTCACAACTAGGTCTATCTTTATGTCTTTTAAGTTCATCACCTTTTTTATATGCTCTTGCATAAGAATATGTAGGTATCAAATCTAGTCCTGTGTGCTTTTTCATAACAGGTAGCATCTTAACTAACAGAGTATCCATTACAAAATCACCGTAACAAGAGAATGTATTTGGTATTTGTTGATCAATCCATGTTCCAAGAATCGGGGATTGTGCATGTATGTTGTTTTGATACATGTATCTAACAGCATCTTTTTTAAGTAAGAAATAATTAAGAATAAAGTTAGCTAACTCATAAGATGTAGCTTTTTTAATTACTTGATATTTTTGTTGTTTAAATGTCATAGAAACATACCTTTCTGTAAAAAATTAAATGAAACTGATATTCTTATATCACTAGATTGGTTAGGATCAACACAATGCATTAACCAAGATGGAAACATAATACATCTTCCAGCTTTAGGTTCATAATTTGTTTCTCTAAATAGTCTTGGAGGCACTGGACCTTTTTTCTGATTTGGTCTAACCATTGCAGCTGGTGATCTTGGATCATCTATTTTTAAATGACCACAATTCTTAGGTGCTTTGATATAATATACACCTGACCATAATGAGTTTGGATGTTGATGTGCTCTATTCATTCCACCTGGTGGATTGATGTTAGCCCACATATTACCAAGTATAGGCTCACTATCTAAATATTCTTGATCATAAATTGTTTTTTGACAAGCATATAACATATCAACAAGTTTTGCATACTCAGGTAATTCATGCATGTTTGTAGTTGAATGCCAACCTTGAACATTGGTTCTTGTTACACCCTTATCTCTATTAGACCAGGCTACAATATCTCTTTCAAGTTCTTGATTAAGAGTTGGGTGCTCTATATCTGCAATATAGATAGGTGTTGGAAATAACAAATCTCTATACATTACTTAAAAGGGGTTCCTCCAAACCACATAACTAATGATTGTCTTCTACCACGTGTTACAGGTTTTACTCTATGTCTTATAAATGATGCAAAAAATATTGCATGACCTTGTTTTAGTTTAGCAACTTTACCTTCACTCATTAATTCTAAATCTCCACCTTCAAACTCTGATTCAGGTGAAAGTAGTAGTGTCATAGATATTTTTCTAACAGGAGGTTCGTGTCTCATATCCACATCATTATCTACATGCCATTCATAAAACCCACCTTCTGGATATTCAGTATACTGTGCCATTTCATTTATTGTCATTCCATCAAAACCAAAATGATTACCATTTGTAGTTTTCATAATTTTATTTAAATCTTTGTACATTCCATCCATTTTAGAAAATGGTATCCAACTAATATGTGAAGTTCTAGTTTCAGTATCTAACACACCACCTCTAATACCTTGCTTGTTTCCAACCTGTGCGTCGTTTCTAGGCTCTGCACGTCCTGCAGCAATAATCATTTTACATTGTTCAGGTGTAAAAACAGGTTTTGTGGTTTCTACTATATAAGATTTCCATCGTGGTTCTGTTATCATATTAATATCCGTATTCTACCCATCCTGTTATTATATATTTATCATTCGATAAAGGTGGGTTGCCTCTATGAATGTGTGTAAATTGTGAAGGCCAAACCAACAATGTATTTTTCTCAGGTTTAAAACGACACTTTTGATATAAAAATTCTGTCTCTCCACCCTCGTTCACATCATTAAGATAAACCATAAAAGCTAGTATTCTATTTCTTGCTTTCATTTCTGCATTCTCACAATGCCAAGCATGATAACCTTCACCAACTTTAGTCTTTTGTATTTTAACTTCTAGTATGTTGTGTGTTGCAAGTTTTTTAAGATAAGAATATTTTTGAACGTATAAAGGATATACTTCTTTAAAAAACATATCTATAAAAGGTTTGTTGTTATAAGTCATTGCAACATTAGTATCTCTTATAGTATCAATTGCATTATCTGATACCAACATCTCATCTTCTCGTCTTGGATATACTGCACCTTGTTGTTCACACTTATTAAAATAATTTGTATAATCATCTATTAATTTATTAGGCATAAAATTTTTAAATAACCCTATGTGATTATCTATATAATATTGTTTATCCATTAGTTAGCCCCTCTATTTCTAACAGGATCAAAATCTACATCACAGTTTGCAGCAAGAGTTCGTCTTGTCTCATCGGTTCCATTAAATGGATATACACAGTGTCTCATATCATAGGGAAAGATATAAAAGTCTCTAAGGTCCATGGGTGGTTGATAATCTATCTTAGCAAACTGACCATTGGCTGCCCCTAATATTTGCAGTCTACCATTCTGTTGTATGTGCCCTGCTGAATATTCTTTACCATATGTTGATGGTAGTTTTAAAATCATTACACTAGATAAACCTGTATATAACATTCCTCTATGAATGTGAGCTGGGTTGTATTCATGCTGTTTCATTTCATTAACCCATATAGAATTTAAATGAGTTTTATAATCTCGTATAGCATTAAAATTTAAATAATGATTAAACACTTGCATAAAATAATCTGTTACATTTTTAGGCAGAACGTTATGGTTCTTCATCTTTGTTTGATCTTTACCATGATAAAATAAAGAATGTTCTTTTTCTATTTTACCAACTAACTGTCCGTTAGCGGGTGCAAGACCATTATAGTTTTGTTCATAGATTTGATTAATAGACATAAAAATATCCAATGGCACTTCGTATTTAATAATACACTGACCTAAAAATATTGGTTTAAAATTTAATGTGTCCATATAATTTTCTTATACTTTCTGGAATCCTTTCAATGTAAGGATTATATACTTTTCTAACAGATCCATCAAATAGTTTATGCAAATTATTACCAACTATTCTGTCATCATAAGATAAACCATTAACACTTACCTGATCTAAATCACTAAACCTATGATTAAAATAAGGTTCATCTAAAAATTGATATATTTTTCTAAACTCTTGTTCAGGGTTTGTAACTATATCGTCATACTTTACATAATGACAAATACCAGAATAGTTAAAACTATTTTTGATAGCTTCTAAAGATTTTGCAACAGCACCTTTATTATTCATCAACATCATTAATTTTTCTTCATCGGTATTTAAATTACATCTATTAGGAAATGCATCGGGGTTTTTTGTATACCATTGCATATAACTAGCAAGTACATCCATTAGATCTCTTAGTATTACAATACATTTAAAACCATGTTTAAAATGTTTTTGCATTAATTGAAAATTACTTTCTGTCATTACAGGTCCACGGTCAATGATTATTCTTTGTGGCCAATGTTGATAGTAGTTATTAAATACATTATCTAGTACATTATCTAATGATCTGTGATCAGGATAATTTTGAAAGACATCAGTTTGTTTAAGTAAAAATAAATCTTTCATTATCTCTAATGTTAAAGAGTTAGCAGTAGCTGCTATGTCTTTATTTTGATTTATAATACTCGCAAACAAAGTATTACCAGATCTAGGTTGTGCGACTAAAAAAAATAACTTACGGGTAGTCCGTTGTTGGTTTGTCATTTTGAGTTAGCTGTTCTTTCTTTTCTGTATTGTTTTCTAATTCACCTGATTTTTTAATTCTTTGTAATGATTGTAATTGACCTATTACATTAAACACTTCATTTTCATCAGAGTGTTCATTTAAAGTTTTAGCTTTTTCGTGGTATTGTCTACCATAAGACTCTAACTGATGTTGGTTAACATCTTTATCATTAAATGATCCATCATTAAATTCTTTTTTCAATTTAGACCACATTTTAATTTCTCTCATTCTATGTTTTGCAACTTTTTCCATAGACGCTTTACCAAATCTAGCTTCGTCTAAATCTATTTGATATTTAGTTCTTTTGTATTCATCTTCTTCTTTATCTATTTTCTTTTCTAACCAAGTTATCTTTGCTTCGTTTCTTCTATAATCAAACGATAAAGTCATTAGGTTATCTAAGTATGATGATTGTTCTCTTACACACTGCCAATATTTTGCAGCTTTAGTTGGATATCTATTGTCCTGTAATACAGAAAACCTTGCCTCTGTTTCTGTTCGAAACATTTGTTTTTTAGTCCAAGTATCACGAAGCTCGTCCACCATACCTTTAAAATCGGTAAGGTCTTGTTGTTCCAATAAATTATTTAAATGAGTTTCTTCTTTTTGTATAATATCTTTAACGTCTTTTTTATCTGTCATTTCTTTATCCTTTATAGTTTTCTCTTATATATATTATCTAAAATATATTACAAGTCTTATGAAGTAGAAAATGTAACTGTTGCTGGACCAGAAGAAAATTCTTCTGATGCATTTGTTGCAGGATCACCACCAGCACCTAACGCTAGAGTATTGGTTCCCATTCCTGCCAAACCAGCCCTGCCAGTACTCAGATCTCCTGTCTCAGTCCAGTTAGTTCCATTCCAAGTTTCTGTTAACTGTCCAGCTGTTGGCACACCATCAGCGGTACCACCAAAAGCTAAAGCTGCTGTAGAAACTCCAGCGCCTGCTAAAGAACGTTTTGACTGATTTAAATCATTTACTTCAGTCCAATTAGTTCCATTCCATAATTCTGTTAATGCTAGTCCTGCTGGAGAAGGAGTATGATTTCCACCAAATGCCAATGCAGCTGTATTAACATTACTTGCTCCTGCTAAATTATTTCTCCCATAATTTAAATCATTAACTTCAGTCCAGTTAGTTCCATTCCAAGATTCTGTTAATGCAAAAAATTCTGATGTTGGAGGTCCTCCACTATCTTGATATCCACCAAAACCTAAAGCTGATGTTTGAATTCCTGCACCTGCTATATTTCGTCTCCCAGTATTTAAATCATTTACTTCAGTCCAGTTAGATCCGTTCCAAGATTCTGTTTGATTTACTTGTCCATTCGGTGGACCTCCTGGAAACGCAAACCCACCAAAAGCTAGAGCAGACGTGTTTGATGCTCCAGCGCCTGCTAAAACTTGTCTAAATTGATTTAAATCATTTACTTCAGTCCAGTTTGTTCCATTATATGATTCTGTTAGTACAGTTTGAGGTGGCGGTGCACCACCAAAAACTAAACCAGATGTTTGTGTACCTGCTCCTGCAAAATTACCTCTTGCAGTATTTAAAGTTCCACCTGTTGACCATGATCCAGGATTAATTAAAAAACCTTTTACCTTGTTCGTAGAAGTATTATACCAAAGTTGTCCATTAACAGGATTCGATGGATCTGAAGATACTACTTCTATATTTGTTCCGTGTATTTCTTTGTATGTTGCCATAATATTTTAACTCGCGTCTATTGTTGATACTCCACCACTAACACTCCATTCTTCTACCAATGCTACATTATCGGGTGAACCAGGTGCTGGTACACCACCAGAAGCTAGTGCTGATGTATTAGTTGCTCCTGCAGAAGCAGCTCTTAATCTTCCAGTATTCATATCATTTCCTTCTGTCCAATTAGTTCCATTCCATTGTTCTGTTACACCTGCTGGTGCTGCTCCACCATAAGCTAATGCTGATGTTTGAACACCACTACCCATTAAAGCCTCTCTTCCAGTGTTTAAATCATTAACTTCCGTCCAATTAGATCCGTTCCATAATTCTGTTTTAGGTGTTCCTCCTGCACCACCAATAAGTAAAGCTGCTGTTTGAATTCCTGCTCCAGCTGCAGCATATCTAGGTGTGTTTAAATCTGTAGTTTCAGTCCAATTCGATCCATTCCAAGATTCTACTTTATTGGTACCAGGTGGTTCTAATCCACCTATAGCTAAACCTGCTGTATTAGTTCCTGCTCCTACAAGAGATCTTCTTGATGAATTTAAATCATTAACTTCAGTCCAATTAGTTCCATTCCAAGTTTCTGTTATATTAAGGGAAGCATTACCAGGTGGCGGTGGTGCTTTACTACCACCAAAAGTTAAAGCTGCTGTATAAGTTCCCATTGATCCCGTTGAAGATCTTCCAGTGTTTAAATTATTTACTTCAGTCCAGTTTGTACCATTCCATACTTCTGTATCTGCAAGGTAAGTTGACGAAAATCCTCCAACTACTATGGCAGCTGTAGCTATACCAGCCCCTGACGTACTTGTTCTTGCTTGATTCAAACTATTAACTGTTGACCAAGCTACTACTGGAGTTCCTAAGTTTACTTTTAAATCTCCAGACGTAGAATTATACCACAAATCTCCAGCGACAGAAGTAGGTGGATCAGAACTTACATTCTGTATTTTAGATCCATGTATGTCTTTGTACGTAGCCATTTAAATTTTTATTCCTCTAATGTTATGTCCGCTGGTCTTGGTCTGAGAGCTTTTTCTTCATCAGATAAAGCGTCCCATGCAGTTTGGTCTGCAGTGACCTCAGCGTCAACAATTGCTTGTGCTTCTGTTAACGTTTTAACAGTTCCTAACACTTTATTAATCCAAAGATTTGCATTTTTATTGTGTGCTGGAACTTGCCAAACATTACCAGGATAGCCAGCAAAATTGATTCTAGAAGATTCAGAATGTTCAATGAATCCTTTACCCCAGTTTTCTGCTACACAGTATTGTTTTGTTTTTGCCATAGTTTCCTCCTTATTAAGATGTTGTAATTGTTTTTGTTACTGTTCCTGGTGAATTAAATTCTTCTGTTACATAAGTAGCACCCGGTTCATATCCAGAAATAGCTAAAGCTGCTGTTGAAGTTCCAGAACCAGCTAAATAACCTCTTGCTGTGTTAAGTGCAGGTTTAGTTGACCAGTTAGTTCCATTCCACGATTCAGTTTTTGCGCTAACAGCTGGTTTCATAGAACCAAATATTAAAGCCGCTGTTGCTGATCCATGAGTTGCCGCTAAACCTGTTCTAGCACCATCACTTAAGTCATTAACTTCAGTCCAGTTAGATCCATTCCACAATTCAGTTCTTGCACCCTGAGGTTCTGGTTCTCCTCCTATAGCTATTGCTGAAGTATTGCTTGCTCCCGATGCCGCTAAAAAATATCTTCCTTGATTTAAATTGTTTACTGCTGTCCAGTTTGTTCCATTCCAGGATTCATTAGATGATGTACCATATGGAGAACCCCCTATTGCTAACGCTGAAGTTGACGTTCCATCTCCTGCCATTGCTTCTCTTGCATTATTTAAATCATTTACTTCAGTCCAGTTCGTTCCATTCCATAATTCAGTTACAACCACACTTGGTGATGCAAAACCTCCCCCACATAAAGCAGCCGTTGATGTTCCAGCTCTGGCACCGGCACGTCTTCCTGTATTTAAATTATTTACTTCTGTCCAGTTGGTTCCATTATATAATTCTGTTGCGTTTGTATTGTCAAAACCTCCTCCAAAAGCTATAGAAGCAGTTTGTGTTCCTGTTCCCATTAATGCAAGTGCTTTATCTCCTGTTCTAGTCATAGTACCACCAGTAGCCCAAGCACCGGCTGCTACTTCTGTAGAAACTCTAAAACTAACCGTACTAGAATTATACCAAACTTGTCCTGTTACAGGAGCAGGTGGGTCTCCAGCCACATTAGTGACCGCAGTCCCAATGCTTTCTTTATAGGTAGCCATGATTATTTATTCTTTAACAACCAACCTTGAGTTCCATCTGTATAGACCAAAGTATTGGCTGCCCTTTCTACTGACACTGTTAGATCAGCAGTTGCACCGTTGATCTTTTCAGAATTTCTTCCAACTGTCATTGTGTTTGAATCAAATGTTCCTGCGTAATCTACAAAAGCAACTTCGTCACCAATTGTAGGTGAGCTTGGAAGCGTCATAGTAACTACGCCACCTGTTGTATTTATAAAATACCCTTCACCTGCAACTGCAGTGAAGTTAGAAGTTTTTACTGCTTGCCATGAAGTACCACCAGATACTTCTGCAAAAGATAAAGTACCTGATCCGTTTGTTTTTAAGAATGTGTCTGCTGATCCGTCAGCATTTGGAAAAGTTAAACCATCAAGAATAATGTTTCCTGAACCATTTGGTGTAATGGCAATATTACCACCAGCTGCGTCTGTAATTTGAATTACTCCGGAGTCTGTTCCACTATTTGTATTTAAAATTAAATCAGTTGCTCCACCAGTAGTTACTGTAAGTGTGCCTGCTCCATTTGAAGTTAATACAGCTGCTGCTCCAGAGTCTCCAACTTTTACTGTATCAGCAGAAGCTACTACATCACCAGTTCCATTTGGCGTAAGTGTAATATCTCCGTTTGCACCATCAGTAATTGTTATTGTACCTGAGTTAGTTCCTGAATTTGTATCTAAAGTTAAATCATGTGCACCGCTTGATGTAAGTGTTGCAGCTGCAGCACCAGTTCCAATTTTAGTTTCACCTGATCCTTTTGGAATAATTGCGACATCTATATTTGTATCTCCACCTGTAGCAGATATTGACGGTGCGTTTCCAGTTGCAGCGTTTGTCATATCAAATTGATTGACTGCTGAACCTGTTGTTTGAAATATTAATTGTTCATTACCATTTTCATCAATGATTCCGTGAGCATCATCAAAGGCAATGTTAAAATCGTTAGTATCTAAGTTACCACCTAGTTGAGGTGATGTATCATCTACAACATCTCCACCTGTTTGAATTTGAATAATATCTGGATTAGTTCCATCATTTGCTGTTGCAAATAAAATTGCTGTACTTTTATTTCCTGTTGCAAAAGTAAAAGTATCACCACTTCCTGACACATATTTAAATTGTACTGTGTAAGCACCTGATGTTGTATTTTTTAAAAAGTAAAATGTTTCTACATCTAAAGGTATTGTGACTATTTGATTTCCTGTAATTGTTCCAGTAAACTCAATCATTCTAGCTTGAGCTGTTCCAGTTAATGCACCATCTGCAACTGTTAAAGCTGTAGTTTGTGCTCCACCAGCAATTGATAATGCTTTAAATCCACCTGATAATTGTTCAAAAAGATTTAAGTTTGCGTTTGTTTTTGTTCCCCATGTACCGGCGTTTTCGCCAGTAGCCATTAACTCTATACCAAGAGGTGTGTATGTTGATGCCATAAAATTTTTCTCCTACGCTACATGTGTTACGTCTGTATACGATGTATTTCCACTTACGTCAACATCGTTATAACTTGTATTTCCACTAATATCAACATCTCCATATCCTAATGGAGCAATATTTCCTACACTAGATGTTGCTGAAACTCCTGTCAATCCCATGACATCAACAGGACTAATTGTACCTACAGAAGACGTTGAAGAAACCCCTGTTAAAGGAACTCCTATTTCAAGTGTGATTGATCCTACAGAAGAACTAGCTCCTACACCAGTTATATTAAATACTTGTGCATCACTTGTTTGAATTTCACCTACAGAAGAAGTTGCATCAACTCCTGTCAAAGGAACTCCTACTCCTACAGTTATAGAACCTACTGCAGTTGTTGCAACTAAAGTTGTTAATCCTTGAATGTGATCAGCAGGACTAATTTCACCTACAGAAGACGTTGCTACTTGACCTGTTGGTGTGATTGTAGGAGATAAAATAAATGTAAATTCTCCAACAGAAGTTGTTGCTGCTTGACCAGTTAATCCAACTACGTCTGCAGGAGTTATTGCTCCTACGTTAGAAGTCATTTCACTTGGAGCAGTTAAATTAACTACTGCTGACTCAACAGTACCCCAACCGTTTTCACCCCAATCAAGAGTACCCCAACCAGGTCTTAATTCTACTGTAATTGATCCTACTGATGTTGTTGCTTGTTGTCCAGAAAGAGTTACGTTAGGTGCTTCACCCCATCCTTGGTTTCCCCAAGTGAGACGACCCCAACCTTCTTTAATAGTGGTTGCGTCGTTCCAACCTGCTTGTCCCCAGGATAATCGACCCCATCCTACCGACATGGGATACCTACGCTATACGAACTATGGCTGTTGAAGCTGCTGCTGCGGGAAATTGAATTGTAAAAGTTCCGCTAGATACAGTTTTGTCTCCACCGAATGCTACTACACAAACTGCTTTGTCTGATTGTGTATCATTGTATATTAAACATCCGTTTGCTGTAAAAGATGCAGAAGTAAAACTAATATCCGCAAAATCACAGACTGCTGTTGAACCATCTAATACAGGAGTAACACTTGTAAGTGCTTTTCCTCCAGCAGTATAAGCTGATCCTGATGAGTTAGTAATTTCGTTTGATGTACTATAAGCTGTTGTACTTGCACCTAAAGATGCTGAACTTGTATACAAAGCTAATTTAAAACTGTTTCCAGATGATGCTGTAAAATTGTGTGTACCAACTAAAATCTCTTGTTTAAAGCTGTTACATACTGCCGATGATATTGCCATAATTTTTCTCCTTATTACGGAGACGGTGACTTGACTTGTATTCTAACTGTTCCGTCAGTGTAATCGTCTCGTCTTCGTCTTCCAAGTTGCATACCTGCAAACTGTTGTATTGCATTTTTATATCTATTTTCATAATAAGTCAACATATCCATTGGACCTTTTAAATATCCAAAAGCTTCTACTAAACATGCATATAAAAGCCCTTGAGGAAAGTATGTACTTAAATAAGTATTGTTATTAAAACCGGTGCCAGATCCAAGACCATTAGGCATTTTATTGTAATAAATTCTAAATCTATAAGCGGCATCGGGTGTAGGGGCTATATACATACCTCCTGATGATGTGTCTGTTGTATTATCAGCACCACCAAACATTGCATAATATTTAGGAAATCCTGTAACATCCTGTGCCGTTAAATCGCCTTCAGGCCCTGTTAATCTGTCAGTATATTCTGATAAATACGTTTGATCTTTTTTTTCTAACCAAGTTCCGTTACCTTCTGTGTTCGCTGTAGAGTTAAATACTTCTATACCTCTAATAAATAAGGCTCCTGCAGGAGAATTAATTGTGTTATCATCAGCTGCTAGTGTTCCTTCTTGAACAAATCTTTGAGAGTCCATAGGAAGCTCTTGATAAATTCTAAATTCAGCAGCCATAATAATTCCATCAACAACAGTTGTAGTTAAAACATCAGAACTTACTTCTGTGTAATCTCTTATTGCTGTAGTTAATGTGCTGTAATCGTATTTTTTAACTCCTGACATAATTAACCTCTATCATTTATGGGTCCAATTGTACACTGGAAACCACCTCCTGTTTCTGCACTACTTGCATTACTAACAAGTTCAAATGTAAAACCTGTTTGAATAGTGTTATATGCAGGATTACCAGCACTATCATTATATCCAGCTAGTTCTTGTCTTGTAGAAAGAGTTGCTATTTTATAAGCTCCAAATACTTTTGCTCCTGTCGCATGACTAGTCGCAGTTGTAGGTTGTGGACTTGTACCTCTGTAAGGAGCACTTGTTCCTCTAGTGCATCCTGTCAAATCATTTGTAGATCTTCCTGTATATTCAATAACTTCGTTTTCAAATAAACCTGATACTGCATTTACTTTTTCAATAACTATAAAACCTGATGTTGGAAACGCTGAACCATCGGCTAAAGTAATTGTTGTAACTGAATCTGTAATTGCACCATTTAAAGTTGTAGATAATTCCATTGTAGATACAGCAACACCGCCTACTGGAAATTTAACATTTCTTAATCTAGCAAAATCATTTAATTGCATAGCACCATTTTCAAAAGTTATAGCAACAGTTGCATCAGCCGCTGTGGTTGTAATAGGATTATTTATTAAAAAATCTTCTGTTGGAAATTCTGTTCTAGCTGTTCTTGCTCTTTGCAAAGCTTGTGGGTCTGCACTTGTAGGTTTTGGATCTAATTGTGGTTGTTTAGGCTCGTACTCTGAAACATGGACCAGGGCACCTGTCCATTCTCTAACCATTTCATTGTATGGAAATGCCATACCAGATCTATCAGAGATAGCTAAAGCAAATTTACCTGATGCAAAAGTAGTCATTAACTAATACCAGGGTAGTAAATTTTAGGAGATATATAAGTAGAGTTAGAAGAACCATCTTCAGACTCAGCTCTTTTTAATTCATCTTCATATAATAATTTTAATTCTTGAACTCTTTGTGGTGCATATTTTATAGCTAAGTAATAAGCTAAACCCATTATCATACAAGGCACAAATCTATAAGGCACATCAGTTGCATTTGTGTAAGCACCTACATCATCAATTCTTTTTGTGTAGTAAAAATTAATATAGTTACCATCTTGAGCTGCGCCAGGAGTTAAATATAAAGTCATTGTAACTTTATCTATAAACCTCTGAACCCAATATTGAGTAGGAAGACCTGTAGAAGTTTTATTTGAAAATCCTTGATACTGTGATCTACTAATTCTTGTCATAGGTGTATCAACTGACGTTGATTTAACTCTATGATTAGCTTCTTGAATATCCGTCATTCCAATTGGAAACTGTAAAACTGCATCACTTGTATTATGAATAGCAGCTGTGCTACCATTAACACCTCTAACACATCCAGTTAAATTTAACGAAGAGATTCCAGAATAAGTAATTTGTTCTGTTCCAATAATAATTATACCACCTGTTGTTGGCAATCCTGTAACGGAAGCAACACCAATAGTGGTAACTGCTGCATTTATTCCTGCAGATAAAGTTGTACTAATACCGCTTGATGTACCATCAGCTGGGGATCTAAAAAAAGTATACACCGCTTGTCCATCAACTAATGTAACATTTTGGTTTTTTACTTCCCAAAATTGTAAACCTCTATTTCCCCATTCTGAAAATAAAATATTTAAAGATCTTTTTGCAGTTTTTAATTGATAACCAGAAACACCCTGCATACCAATACGTTCGTATGCATCTTCAATAATTTCATCTATGCCTAGGTTCTTATCAAAAGAATAAGAGCCTGAAGTAGTGTTGGCCATTTAAGCTCCTTACCCGTCAAACTGTATAGATAATCCTACTACTGCAGTTCCTGCAGATGCAAAATATGCACCATCTTCACATAAAATTCCATCATCTGCAACATATGGATCGATTGTTGATCCGTTGTCTACATCTAAAATTAATCTGTTTTGACCAGATGTTGCTGAACCATTTTTAATAAAAACAGTTCCTGCTCCGGCACCTGCGACTCCAGTCATACTTCTGACTCTAGTTCTACCAGCAAAAATAATTCCTGTTGTAGCTCCTGATGTTATTCCAGCAGAAATATCTGTTGTGATAGATCCACTCGCAGTAATACTTGTTACTTCTGTCCAAGTTCCAGCCACACTTACATTACCTGCATTTGGACCAGTTGTTGCTGCACTTGTAGCAGCATCTCCGTTAGCATCTTTTCCTACAACCACAAAAGTTATTCCTGAGTTGTTAGCTGAAGAAGTTAAAGTAACTGTTTGAGCATTAACCCAAGGACCACTATTTAATAAAACTAAAGTAGTCGCTGTTCCTGCAGCAGAAATTGCATCTGTGTCAGTTCCAAATACTATTTGTTTACTTTTTACTCCTGATACATTTGACATAATTTTTTTCTCCTATTAATTTACACTAAGGCCCCGAAGGGCCTTAGTTAAATTTATTATCTTTGTTGGATTGTTTGAACCCAATCTGTAGCTAGTTGATTAGCAGTAGTACCTTTATTTTCTATGAAAATTTTTAGTTCTAAAGCTATATCATCTGGAACAGTTGTAGCTGCTTGCGTTCCAACTTTTTTACCATCTAAGTACAATTTGTATTGTGCACTTGATTGACCAAGCTCAGTTCCTGCAGGTTGAAAATGAAAACCTAATCTAACAGAGTTAGATGGGATCTCAAGTTGAGTAGCAGTTTGAGTTGGGACAGTAGAATCTAACATTGCAAAAGTGCTTCCACCAGCTGTATCTGTCATATCAAAAGATGTACCCGCACCATTCTTTCTAGATAAGAATTGAATAGTTGTAGTATCTTCTAAGTGTGAGAAACCAATACAATCAGTTGGTACAGTTGCTGGATCAACAAATGCATTGTCTGCAAAACCTACAAACCAATTCATTTCAGTTACATCTGTTACAGCAATTCTAGTTTCATACCACCATTGATTACCAGAGTTATAGTTCCATATTTCTTTACCAGAAATACCAGTAATTTCTCCAGCAGCTGGAGCATCATCTCCAAGTCTTAACCATCCACCAGAATAGTCTACTAGTTGATAGTCTGAACCACCACCAGATGTTACATCCCAGTCTCCTGAATTATAAATTACCCAGTCATTTTGATAAGCAACTTCTTGCCCATAACCACCAGTAATTAGAGGTTGTTTGATACCACTAAATAAAGAAGTATCTCCATCTTTTCCTCTTACGTTTGTTACTCCGTTTGAAAAGTGTGTTGTCATATAATCAGCGCCTCCTATGCGCCAGTTATCCTACTAAGTAAAGATAACCAATTTATGTTCTATTAAATATCTTAGTGTGTTTTTTATACAACACTTTTTAATGGAGTGCAAGAGAGCCTACGGTATTTATGCATTTCAGCAATGTAGCTTTTGATTAAGTAGCTACAGAAACTTGTGGAGCCGCACCTTCAACAGTATTTTGTCTATGTGCAATGGCAGCTTCTTCAAGCTTGATCTCAGTAATGACTTGTTTAACTTTGTCATCAATTCTGACCATCTCAAGAGTATATCTATTGTTGTCAATATGCTCCTGTTCCCACTTCAACTCCAAGGACCTTTTTCGTTTGTACAGGTCTTGTATCATTTATAACCTCTTCATAAGTTATTCGATAGGGAGTGTCTCTAAACATTCCCGATGATTCCCAAACTATACTCTTTTCTCCCAGTTTGTCAACTATTGCTTGCTCTAAAGAAATAGCGTCATCATTAGATTCTACCTCAAATCTACCGTGATGGTCGTAAGCATATATGTTTATTAGGAATTTTTTCATGGTTTTATCTTTCTATTTATTAATTGTGGCGGGACTATGTCCCGCCACAAAAAGTTTTCTTTTTAATGATTATGCTCCTGGTGAAGCAAAAATACCTCTAGGGTCAGATACACCAAATACGTATCTTTCTCTAGCTTTGTATCTTACATTACCAGTATCGAAGTCACCTTCCATCTTAGTAGATAGAGGAGTTCTTTCGAAATGTTTCATACCATTTGGCACGTCTGTACTAATGTAAAACGCATCTGTGTCTGTTAAGAAATTATTAACGACATAACCTTGAGGTATCATCCCCATAGATTTGATTGCGTTGATATCATTATCAGCTGTTCCAACTCTGCCTGCAGACTGCATTAGTCTTTCAGCTGTGAATTGTAGTGCAGATGGGATGATCATCTTCATACCCTTAGCTGCGATTTTTAAACCTCTTTCATCTGTAAGAGCTGCAATGTCAATTAATGACTGCTCTAAAGATGTTTCGTTTAAGTCAGCAGCAGTTGCTAGAGTGTTTGAAAACGTTCCAGCAATTGTTGGGTGGGCAGTGCTAAATAATGCAACACCATCACCTGAAGTGAAAGTACCGAATCCATTATTTAAAGGCGCTGCACCTTTAACTTGTTTAGTTTGAGCCATAGATCTTGCTAAAGCTTTTGTATATCTAGAAGCAAGTCTGTCATACAAGTTGTCTTCAATAGCTTCCTCAGTAATAGCAAACGCTAACGCAATTGTTTCGTTAGTGTATCTAGCTGTGAAAGTTTCTTGAGCATTATCGTATGTAACACCTGAACCTTCTGGTTTTACTTGTGCTTGAGCGAATCCACTTAACATTACTTCTTCTTCAAAAGCTCTGTCAGATGACTCAGTAGTATAAATATCAGCTGTCTGATTTTCATACTGTTTGTATTCCAGGCCGAATAAAGCATTCAAACCTGGCTCTAGTTCTTTAACTAGTTGATTTCGTGATATAGCCATAGTTATTCCTCCTTATACCCCTGTAGTGTCATTAAAGAATGATTGGTTAATAATAACTCTCCATACGACATTAGCCGCTGTTAAATCACTATTTTCCGGATCTCTTGAGACACCGATTATTTTAACTTGTTGGTCAGCATTGTTGTTAAGAGTCGAATCGTCTAGAGTCGCTCTTGATACATAGTTAGGTGTAGCACCTGCTGTGTATTCAATGTCTGCTGTGTTACCAACGTCAGTTTGTGCTGAAGCTCCAGTGTTATTACTTCTGATTTCGTACTGTTGTAACGGACTGTCGTTAACAAGAGCAACAATATCAGTAGCAGCATTACTTGCTGCCAAATGATTCTGGAACGTCGGTTTTGATGTAGTAGCATCAGTGTAAAAAACACCGTTTAGAGAGCCGATAATATCTTCAGTACCAGCTATACCTACAGTAACATATCCTGTAGCTGCCTGTACTACCAAATCTTGGAAGTAAGTAGCTGCAGAAGAAGCTGCCATAGGGTATTCACCTAAACCCATGTTTTCATAACCATTGCCGTACATTTTAATAGGTTTGATTCCAAACCCAGTTGATGACGAGTTAGCCATAGTTGTTTTCTCCTTATGTAAGCTGTCCTTGCGGACCTCCGCTTACGGTTTAATTTATTCGCTGGGTTGAAGTGTTAAAAATTTTTAACTTTTCTTGCCACCGAAGGTTGTACGAGTTTGCATATCAATATCGATAGGCATTCCCCTATGCTGTTCCTTCATAAGATCGTTGTCGATTGCGGTCTGTTGATCTTGCGCTTGTTTAGCGAAATAATCTTGTCTTGACCTTGCGATCTCTTCTGGTACCCTAGTCAGCACTAGGCCGCCGTGTCCGATAACCCCTGCGTATTTGCCATCCGTGATTGCTGGAAAGTCCTCTTGTGGATATTCGTCTGCCCTTACTAATTCATACCCAGACCTTAAGCGTCCTTGTATGTTTTTCGTGTCAACAAATCCCAAGATTTCTATTCTGACCCATCTGTGTCTGAATCCATCTGGCGCGTTGGGCGTATCTAAATACGATGGTGGAGCCCAAACTTTTGGTCTTGCTTTTGGCGCAACCGTTTTTGCTTGTGATTGTACTTTTGTAGAATCACTTTTAGTTTGACTCGCACGAGTTGGTTTATTGTTTGTCATATGCCTATACCTCCTTCGTGTTTATAAGTTGTTTCGCATACTCTTCTAGTGGCACACCTAATTTTCTCGCTATTGCGACTTGAGAAGATGTGAGTCTCACTTGTTTGCGACCACTCTTT
>WLWE01001004.1_pt1 | contig 22692 bp, 26 predicted proteins | sample 6718301 | NCBI WGS metagenome assembly WLWE01 (sample SAMN12718691, study PRJNA515312) | sponge metagenome | isolation source: marine sponge | host: Mycale hentscheli | place: New Zealand: South Island, Marlborough, Capsize Point | collected 2003-05-01 | reverse complement strand
TTATATTTAACCCAAACGTTAGTGCATCTAAAGTATTTAAAACAATAAACTACGAAGGTTCATCAGGCTGGGAAGTTTCTGAATTTAATGCTGCTAGAAGTTTTGAATTAAACGATACAGCTAATTTAGTTTATAGTTACGACGAAGGTGGTTATATGCAAAATGGTATACAATACTATGCTGGTTTTTACAAAAAAGAAGGTAAATATCTTGCCAATCTTATAAACAATAGCCCAGCTACAGCTCAAGAAGTTGTATACGGCGTAAGCGTTTCAGGTGTAAAAGGTTACTATTCTACTGTAACTATAAGAACAGATGATAGCACACAAGTGGTAGGTAACGGTGGTAAAACCCGAGAACTATTCGCTGTATCTTCTGAGTATGTAGAATCAAGTTATTAAATTATATGGAATTAAATATACGCCGTCTTGAAGATGGTGATTGGGAAACATTGTGTTCTTGGTGGGAAGCTTGGCCTAAATGGGTTAACCCACCTAAAGACTATTTACCTGACAACGGCACTGGTGGTCTTATGGTTTACAAACATAATACACCTATCGTTGCAGGGTTTATATATTATACTAATTCTAAAGCAGCTTTATTAGAGTGGATAGTTTCTAATCCAGATTATAGAGAGGCTGATAGAAAACAAGCCGTAGAGCTTTTAATAAAAGCGGCTGAAGAAGTTTGTATAGCTAATGGAGTTAAATATATGTTTAGTGTTTGTAGAAATAAGCATTTAATAAATACACATAAAAAATTAAATTGGACGGTAGATGAAAAACCTTCATATGAAATAACTAAAAGAATAAACTAATATGTCAGTAGTATCTGGAATAATAGCTAGTAAAAAAGCTAAAAAAGCCGCACGAGCCGCAGGTAGAGAGCAGAAAAAAAACGAAGCTAAATTAGAGCGTATTAAAAAATCTAGGCAGACTATTATAAACCCGTATAGCACTACAACTGATTTAAGTGAGTTAGCTCAAGATCTTAGTGGACAAATATCAAATCCGTTTCAACAATTAGGCGTAGCTACTGCTGCGGCTGAAATACAAATGGAGCAATCTGATATTGCGTTAGCTAATACTCTTGACACTATACGCGCTACAGGCGCTAGTGCTGGTGGAGCAACTGCTCTTGCGCAAGCTGCCTTGCAGAGTAAAAAAGGTATAGCTGCTAGTATAGAACAACAAGAAGCTAACAACGAAAAACTAAGAGCTCAAGGCGAGCAACAATTACAACAACAAAAACTATCTGAACAACAAAGATTACAATCTATTGCTATATCAGAAGGACAAAGAGTTCAAGCGGCTGAAGCTGCTGGTAAGCAATTTCAGTTTGCTGCACGAGAAGATAGAACTAATGCAGATCTTGATAGAGCTTCAGGTATGATCAGTCAATCAATGGCTAACAAAGCATCAGCTAACCAAGCTCAAGCACAAGCTATATCTGGTATTGGTACTGGACTAGCACAGGTTGGAGCAGCAGCTTTGTCAAGTAGTGGTTCCAAAAAAAAAATCAGACTGATGGGTAAATCACCTAGCGGTTTAAATATATATGCTTTTGAATATATAAACAAAGCTTTCGGTGAAGGTGTTTGGCAAGGTGTTATGGCGGATGAAGTTCCTAGCAATGCTGTTATTAAAAACTTCTTTGGAGATTTTGACGGTGTAGATTACTCTAAAATAGACGTAGAGTTTAAACAATTATCATTATGAGTTATAGAAACCCACAAATAATCGTTGATCGTTCAGCAGAAATATATGCTCAAGCCGTAGGTCAAATAGGACAGATATGGGCTCAAGGTGTACAAAACTATTTTGAAAATAAAAAGAAAGAGCAGGCCGGTATAGACAAAAGAAACAAGGCTTATCAGTTGGGTATTAATAAAACTGAGTTAGAATACGACAATAGTTTTAGAGAAAAAACTAAAGACATTGAAGACGAGTCTTTATATAAAATAATTCAAGATCAAGCTAGATTAAAATTAGATGGTAGCGAAGACCAAATGGGTATTATAGAAATGGATACTCAATTAAGTTTAAACTCTGAGCTAACTAAAGATCAAAGAAAAGAGTATAGAACAAAAATAGACGATTACAAAAGGTGGGAAGATAAAATCGTAAATCTAACCGGTGATGTTATGGCTGATTTAGAACCGCTAGATAATCTTTCTTCTAGCGAAATAGGTATGCCTGGTAAAATAGAATTTTTAGGCGAAGGCAACGAGAAGTTTAAAAACTATGTAGTTGCTTATGCTTTAAAAAATAAAGAAGTACCTGGTGTAGAAAGTAAAAGAACAGCTGATGGAGATTTATTAAACTTCAATATATCTATCGACACTAATGATCCTGTTATGAAACAATTTATAAATAACGGGGCTTTAGAAGTTAAAGAAGGTGATATAGGTGAAGATGGTAAAATAAATTTAAAGTGGAGTAGAGATATTAAAACCTGGGACGGTCAGTTTATAGTTGATATACCAGATAGTCCGGATATTATGAAGTCTTTAGAAACCGCTAATCTTGTAGACAATGGCGATATAACAAAAGCTTTTATGTCTGGTACAGATTATATAGTTGAAGATATAAAAGGTACAGATTATCAAAACATTACTCTTAAAAATTATTTTGATCCAAGTGTTATAACTGAAAACGAAACTGTTCAATCAGAGTTCGAGGCGTATGCCTATGGTCAAATTGTTAGTCAATCAATAGACGAAGCCATAGCTGGTTTACGAAGTAATTTTGGAGCTGAAATATCTAGAAAAGATTGGGCCGACATGAACGCTGGTCAACGTCAAGATTTTGTTGTTGATCTTTTAAATGACAAAGCTATTGAAGAAGCTAAAGGTAGTAAGCTAGCTACTCAAACAGAGCTGTACGATAGAAGAAATAATAAAGTCGTAAGTCCTAGTCAATTAAAATCACTTGCTAAAAAGGCTAGCATGTCTGAGCAAGATTATATAAAGGAGAACTTGGAAATAAAATACTACACTCTTGGTAAGTCTTTTGAAAGAAAAAAATCTACAGATGATGATAAAGAAGTTAAAACAAATGTTTCTTTAACAAGAATAGAAGATTATCCTATGGAAGTTGACATAGAAAAAGTTACTGTTATAGGTAAAAAAGGTTATGATGAAAAAATTGAACTTATAGATAGACTAGTAACTGGTATGACTAGAGATTTACCAGGAAAAGGTGTAACTGTAAAACCTGTTGAAGGTGGCGGCGTTCAATTTTTATTAGGTAGTAGTAAGTTTAAAACAATACCAGTAGACACAGCTACATCAGAAGATATTAAAAAGATTATATACACTATGTATGGTGGAGATCCTACTAAAATAAAAGGTATAGCAAGTGAAACAGTACCGGAAGTACCTAGCTTGTTTACTCAATTACCAGGAAATTAAATATAATAATATGGCTAGAGAAGTTAAGTTTAAAGGACAAATAGTATCTGAAGACTTGTTAAAACAAAAAGCTGAATCTATGGGTATTACAGTAGAAAAATATCTAGAAGATTATAAAGACGAGTTTGAAATTACAGACGAAATACAAACAACCTCAACTGAGGGAAAGACAAACGGTGCTGCGGCAGAGGGTGCAACTGCAACACCGGAAACCGGGCAAGCACCCGAGAGTACGGAATCAGAGCCGGACGATATTTTATCGGGATTAGAAGAAATTAATGATACACGAGAAATAGATCGTAGAATAAAAATTATAGCTGGAGATGACATGCAAATTGATGCTTTAGATTCTCCTAAACGTATACACCAATACAATTCTTTAATAGGTAAAAAAAATAAAATACAAAAACAAGCAGTTTCTGATATTGAAAAATTACCAACTCCAGATAGAATAATAGAAAGTTTTGATGTTGATAAGCCAGCAATAAAAGGTGAATCTTATGTTACTGATCAAGGTGGCGTGTATATAGCTAGCTCTCCGCTTGTTGTTGACGGTGAAGTTGTTGGTAGTCAAGCTCAACCAGTTTCTTTAGAAGAAGTTGAAGTTATAGCTCCAAGACTTTCAGTTGAAGAATTGTCTGAAAAATATAACAGCTTTACTAAAAATATAGTTGGAGATGTAATTGATGTTTTAGCTCTTTCAACAGAGATTCTTCCCGTACAGACTGAAGCTACAAAGGCTGTAAAAAAAGCAAGTGAAGCAGCTAAAGATAGAAGAGAACAATATAATAGACTTTATCAAGAAGGAAAAATAGATTTAAACGCTACTAGGTCTGCTTATAATACTATAAGTAATAGCCTTAGAACTATGGCTAATCTTGACGATCAATTTGAATATATATGGTATTTAGCTGGAACTCAAGGTGTTGATGAAGAAACTAGACAAAAAAATTTAAAGAAACTTTCTGAAGCAAGAAGAAAATTAAATTTAAAAGAAACGTATTACCTACCAACACAAAGATTTGATAGATTAAAAGAAAAAGAAGGAGTTTTAGAATACGCTTTAGGTGGTGTTGCTGGTATATTTGATGCTGCAAGTGCTGTTGGTACATCTTTTGCTCAAACACCGGCTGGTTTATTTATTAATATAGCAGCTGGTAATATAAAAGAAAACAACGAAATAAACGCGGAAAGATTAGGTTTAAGCGTAGATGAGTATATAGAGTCTGGACAAGCAGATTTTACAGTGCCTATAGTTACAACGGCGTTAGAACTTGGATCTGAATGGCTTAAATTAGGTCAAATATCTAAAGCTATAAATAGAATGCCAATTGGTAGGCAGAAAAAAATAGCTCAAACAATGCAAGTATTTGGAGGTAATGGCGCTCAAGAAATGTTTCAGTATAGTTTAAGCCAATACAATAAATATTCGGCTGAAGGATTAAACGCTGAAGATGCTACTAGAAAATCTATTGTAGATTTTTTCTCTCCAGAATCTTTTGAGCAAGGATTAAAAGGATCTTTTGGTGGTACAGCTGTTGCGGTAGGTGGACAAGCTTTAAAAGCTAGTGCAGCTATAAAAACCCCATCTGAAAACAATAGAATACAAAACGATATAAACAGGTTATATGAATTAGACAAGGCTAAATACTCTAAAAATATTACACCTGAACAGTTAAAATCTATAAATACAGCTCAAGCTGAAATTAAAAAAAGTTTAACACAGCAAGTTGATGCTAACGAAGTTCTAGTAGCATCATTAACAGATAAACAATTAGAAACTATAAATCAAAACTATGATTTATTAACTTCTATAAATGCTGAAGCTCAAGCAACTCAAGAAGCTACAAATTTAACACAAGAACAAAAACAAGCTATACTAGAGGGATTAGACGCGGCTAAAAAACAAGCTTCCCAAGAAATATACGATGTTAGAAATGAAGGTGAAGCTTTTGTTAATGAACTTAGAAAAGCTAGAGAAGCTGTAGAGCCTTTATCAGATGTAGAAATATTAGATTTTGAAAACACGGAGCAGGTTAAAGATTTTATACAAAAACAAGATAAAGATTTAGATACGAAAGCTTCTGAAGAACAAGCGTTTGTTATACAAAATCCTGAGACTGGAAAACAAACAGTCGTAATAAATAGAGGTGTTGCTGCTAAAGAAGCTATAAGACATGAGGTTGGTCACGTGTTACTATACCAAACTGTAAAAGACAGTCCTGAAACTGCTATAAACTTAGGCAATGCATTGTTAAATGAATTAAACAAAATAGATCCAGCGCAAGTAAAAGATAGTAACTTTAAAAAACGAATGGAACAGTATGCTGATTCAACACGCGCTGTGCAAATGGAAGAAGCTGTTACATTATTTTCTGATGCTATTAATACTGGTGATATTAAATTTAACGAAAATATATTTACAAAATTAGGCGATAGAGTAAGAAGAGCTATGCAAAAATTTGGTGTTAACATTAAATTTGATAGTGGTAGAGATGTGTATAATTTTGTAAAAGATTACAATAAAAGTTTAGAAAAAGGAGGTTTAAGCTTGGCGCAAGTGCAAGCTGCAACTAAGGGTGTTAGCGGAGAATTAGTTACACCAGCTGAACAACAAGCTGATGAGCAAATAATTAAAGAATCAAGATCTGAAGAAGCTTCTAATCGTGTTCAAGAAATATATGACGAGCAAGGTGAAGCTGGGGCTTTTGATATTATAGAGCAGTTCAAACCTATTACAAGCAAGATAGTAGAGCGTAGAAGTGAAGCGCCTGGATTTGATCGTCAACTACTTACAGACGAAATAGAAACTGGTCAGCGCGGTATTATAGATCTTATTAAAGAATACAAACCAGAATCAGGTGTACCGCTTGCGGCTTATATAAATAAGTTTCTACCAGCCAGAGCAATTGAAGCATCGAAAAGAGTTCTTGGTGAAGAGTTTACTGAAGATGTTGCTGAAGCAAGAGGTGTTATAGCTGAAGAGGTTGTAACCGAAACTGCTGTTAAACCAGAGGTAAAAGCCATTGATCCATTTAGGATTATGCCTGATGTAAAAGAAACCGCTACAGCCGAAGTACAAAAAAGCATTGCAGATAAAGACGTAGACGTTACAGAGGTTACGTATAAGGAGCTTAAAGACGTTGCACCATACCAAACAGTGGCAGACTTTTTTAACATACCTGTAAGCCGAATAAAAAATCCTAAAGATAATTTGCGCAAGTCAGATGACGTAGCAAATATACAGCGTTGGATATTAAAAAACGAACCTACATTAAAGAATTTATTTACTGAAGCTAACAGAGATGTTATTGAAGTAACTGAAGGTAATAGAGTTATACGTCAAGGTGGCGAACCAACTGCTATACCTAGAAACTTACTTAATAAGTTCTACACTAAAGGTGATCGTGTTGGTAATAACTTTCAATGGAAACTTAAACCTTATGATCGTACAACTTTCTTAGAAGCTGTAGGTATTAAAGACGGCAAGGTTGATCCTAACTTTACACCACGCGCTGCTGAAGCTCAGACTATTAAAGGTATACTAGATATGTATACTAGAAACTTAGGTAATGTAGCTGCAAGAGATATTGTAGAAGGTCGCGAAGATATTGCACCAGCTGAAAAAGCTAGGGTAAAAGCAGAGGTTGCTAAAGGCAAACCACGTTTAATGTTTAGCAAAAAATTAGACGGAACTTTAACCCAAGGTCAGTCTCAAAATATTGGTAAAGTATTCAATAAATTAAATGATCAAGAAAAAATAACTTTTGTACAAAACATAGATCCTTTCTTTGATGCTATAACTAAAGATGATTATAATGTTGAAACAGCGTTTAATAATATTTTTGGAGCAGATTTTTTAAAAGGAAAAAAGAAACAAGATTTTATAAACGAGTGGTCTAAAGTTAGAAATTCTATAGTTGATTTAAAAAATTATAATAAAGGTAAACCTAAACAAACAACTGTACAAGATTACTTATATCAAGCTTTTGAAGAACAAACTCAAAGCGAAGTTGTTGAAAATATACTTGGAGTAAAAAAAGGTGGTGTTAACTTTAGAAGTAAAGACCGGCTTATGGGCTATGTTAATTTTATAAATTCTTATATAGCTAAAAAAGCAGAATCATTAAGTGATTTTGAACTAGCTGAGTTTGTTGTGAACGACTTAGGCCCAACGCTTTCGGCGGGTGCAAAAGTAGGTGGTAATGATTTTATGTGGCAGCGTGATCCTAAGACTGAATTACTAGCTTTAGTTCCTAGTACTTTAGACAGATCTAATAGCATTAGAACAAGTTTGTTTGGTAATCAAAAAGAAATGTCAGAGGTTTTAATAAAACCTTTTATTTCTGATAAAAGTAAACTTACATACAAAGGCAATAAGCCTTTGTGGAATGGCGAACCTTTACTTAAAAAAGGCTACAAAGTAGATCAAAGCGTTTCTACTTATTTAACGTCTATAAAAAAGACTGGCGGTATAACAGGCGAGATGTTAGATAGATCTCAAGAGTACGCTGATCAACAGGTGGAAAATATAGTAGATATATTAGATTACTATAAATCATTACCTAAAGATTCTGAAGTAACCATAGATGACCTTGGTATGTTTTTTAGAGCTTCAAATGGTGATATGACAGCAATGGTTAGATCAGCTGCTAATGTAGACAGTTTTGCCGGGGATGGTACTGGTGCTTATAGATACGAGCATAATCCTCCAGCTAGAACAATGCTAGTCCGCATGGCAGAGTATGTTAATGGAACTTTAACGAAACAAGAACTAAAAAACGAGTTTAACAAATACACAGTGTCCATTATACCACAACAAATGGATGATGTTATAAATGAACGTTATAAAGATACCGTGCCTCTTGTAGGCTCTAGATATTACAACGCCTTTACTTATGGCAGATTTCCATTTGCTATGAATGTTTATAAAAAACAAAGTGATGGTTCTTATAAAATAGAAACTATAGGAGAATATCAAAAACAAGCTTATAAAAACCAAGTAAAAGCATCAAGATCAAACAATAACGAAAACAATACAATAAAGTTTAGCAAACAAGTACCTAACAAAGAAGTACTTGATAACTTAGGTAATGCAGATCAGGCTATGGCTAATGCTAGAAACCCTGAAGCACCTGTTAAGAAAATACGTGTGTTTGATTTTGACGACACACTTGCTAGATCTAATAGTAATGTGTTATATGAAATGCCTGACGGTACAGCTGGCAAACTTAACGCTACACAGTTTGCTGCAAGAGCTGGCGAGCTTGAAGCTCAAGGAGCTCAGTTTGATTTCTCAGAATTTAGCAAAGTGGTTGACGGTAAAAAAGGTCCTGTGTTTAAAGCTATAGAAAATATAGTTAAAGCAAGAGGTGCTGAAGATGTGTTTATACTTACGGCTCGGCCTGCTAATGCTGCTGGTCCTATTAAAGAATTTATGGACGCGCTTGGTGTTAACCTACCTATAGAAAATATCGTAGGTTTAGGTGATGGTAAAGCAGAAGCTAAAGCACGTTGGATGACGGGTAAAGCCGCTGAAGGTTACAACGACTTTTTCTTTGTAGATGATGCTTATAAAAACGTTAAAGCAGTGCAAGATGCGTTAGATGTGTTTGATGTTAAATCTAAAACACAACAAGCTAAAATTAAGTTTAGTAAAAAAGCTGATCTTGATAAAGGCTTTAATGATATACTAGAAAGCAAAACAGGTATAGCATCTGAAAAGGAATATGGTAGAGTAAAAGCTGAAGTAGCTGGAGCTGGTAAGGGTAGATTAAACTTCTTTATACCACCGTCAGCTGAAGACTTCACAGGTTTACTGTATGCTACACTTGGTAAAGGCAAATTAGGTGATCAACAAATGGCGTGGTATAAAACTCATTTGTTAAACCCATATGCTAGAGCTATGAACGAATTATCATCAGCTCGTATAGCTATGATGAATGACTATAAGTCATTAAAGAAACAATTAGAAATAGTACCTAAAGATCTACGTAAAAAAGTTCCAGGTGAACCATTTACTAGAGAGCAAGCTGTACGTGTGTACATATGGGATAAGCAAGGTATGTCTATACCTGGTATAAGCAAGAAAGATCAAGCTGAGCTTAGCAAGTACGTAGGCGATAATGCTGAGTTGCAGGTTTTTGCTGATCAATTAATCGCTATACAAAAAGGTGATCAATACGCAGGACCTAAAGAAGGTTGGCCAGCTGGTACAATAACCACCGATATGCTTGAAGGTCTTAACACTATAAAACGGGCTAAGTACTTAGAGCAGTGGCAGCGAAACGCTGATGTTATATTCTCTGAAAAGAATTTAAATAAACTTGAAGCTGCATACGGCAAACCATATCGCTTAGCTATGGAGAATATGTTGCAGCGTATGAAGTCTGGTCGCAATAGAAATTTCCAAGGTGATACGCTTACAGGTAGAGTAACTGACTGGCTCACAGGTAGTATTGGTACAATAATGTTTTTCAATACAAGATCAGCGCTATTACAAACTATATCTAGTATTAACTTTGTTAACTTCACTGATAACAATATACTAGCCGCAGGTAAAGCTTTTGCAAATCAAAAACAATACTGGTCTGACTTCATGACGCTTATGAACTCTGATTTCTTGAAAGAACGTCGTGGTGGTTTACGTATCAACGTCAACGAAGCTGATATCGCAGACATGGCAAAAAGAGGTGGAGCTAGAGGTGTTATAAATAAACTACTTGAGTTTGGTTTTACGCCTACACAAATAGCAGATAGCTTTGCTATTGCATCTGGTGGTGCTACATTTTATCGTAATAGAATAAAGTCTTTGAAAAAACAAGGTATGACAGATGCTGAGGCTGAAGCTCAAGCGTTTGTAGACTTTAGAGAGACAGCAGAAGAGTCACAGCAATCGTCAAGACCTGATAGAATATCAATGCAGCAAGCAGGTCAATTAGGACGTCTTGTATTGGCTTTTGCTAACACGCCAGCTCAGTATGCTAGACTTATAAAGAAAGCTACTAGCGATCTTAAGAATGGCCGAGGCGATGCTAAGACTAATATAAGTAAGATTATATATTACGGTGTTGCGCAGAATTTATTGTTTAACGCGCTTCAACAAGCATTGTTTGCATTTGCTTTTGATGATGATGAAGAAGACACAGACGAACAGCAGAAGAAATATGTTAGCATAGCTAACGGTATGATGGACTCACTTCTAAGAGGTATGGGATTAGGTGGTGCTGTAGTTTCAGTAGGTAAAAACGCTATAAAACGTATTATAGATGAGATGGAAAAGAAACAACCTAAACTTGAAAAGGTAGGTTACGAACTTACTAAACTATCTCCACCTATATCTGCTAAGCTATCGCGTGTAAACCAAGCCGCAAGGTCTTACCAGTGGGATAAAAAAGAAATGATGGAAAAAGGTTGGAGCTTAGATAACCCAGCTTACTTAGCAGGTGCTAATGTTATAGCAGCACTTACCAACATACCACTTGATAGAGCTGTAAAGAAAACCAACAACGTTGTGCAAGCTACATCACAAGACTTAGAAACTTGGGAACGTTTAGCGCTGTTGGGTGGTTGGCAAGACTGGGAGATTGGTGTTGACGAGGAAAAACCTAGTAACAAACCTCAGCCTAGAAAAACAAGATATAAAAAACGTAAACCTTCAAAAAGATAATTATGGGTAAGATTAGTCCAGCGTGTAAAGCTGCAGCGAAAAAAAAGTTTGAAGTATGGCCATCAGCATACGCCTCTGGTTGGGGTGTTCGTTGTACTAAAGCTGGTGGACCTGGAAAAATGGGTAAGAAGAAAAAGAAGTAATGGCTAAAGCGTATAGAGGAGTTTTAAAAGCTCGTATAAATAAACTATACGGAGGTGATGTTACTTGTGGTAAGGTTAAAAAACTAAAATCCAGACGCGAAGCTACTAGTAGAGATAAGCAGCTTGCTAACTGGTTTATAAACATGCAAGATTGTAATGGCAGAAAAAAGACCTGAGTGGAAAGACTCAAAGTACGCAGACGCAAAAGGTAAGTTTAAAGAGTTAAGTTGTGACGCTTTAGCTGATTGGCTTATCAAAAGTAGGAAAGGTAATAAGAAAGCTATTGTTGGTAGTTTAAATCAACAAATAGTTTTTAACCGTAAGAAAAATCCTACGTATGCTAAGAAAATGAAGTGCGCTAGGAATAAAGCGATGAAAAAACTAGATAAGTAATGTACGTACAAAACTCACCGTTCCAGAAAAAATCTAAAGTAAAAGGTGGTGGAACTAAAAAAGTTTGTCTACCCGCTTCAAAGGTAAGATCAATGAGTAAGGCTGAAAAGGATAAAGTAATTAGAGCTAAACGATCTGCAGCTGCTAAAGGAGATTATAAACGCTCTAGTAAATCAAACGTAAAAGGCGCTCGTAAGAAAGGTGCTACTCTACGTGATTGGTTTGAAAAAGAAAATTGGATTAACGTTGCAACAGGAAAGCCATGCGGAGATTAATAGATAAATTACAAGCAGCTTGGAATAGCTTACTATATAAATTAATGTTTAAAAATTATAAGTAATGAAGTATTTTCAATATGAAGAGTTTGACTCACCTGATATACAAGGTAGTGGGCAGATGATGAGTAAAGAGTTGTTGAGTAAATTAGATATGATTCGTGAAGAGTTTGGTAAGTCGATACATATTAACTCTGGTTATCGCACTGAAGCTCACAATGAAAGTGTTGGTGGAAAACCTAAGTCATCTCACCTAAAAGGTTTAGCTGCAGATATAGCTTGTAGCGCTAGCAGAGACAGATTTAATCTTATAAACTTATTTGTTAAACACGGTATAACTAGAATAGGTGTTGCTAAAAGTTTTATACACATAGATATTGATCCCGATAAAGATCCTAATGTTATATGGACATATTAATAGGAACAAAATAAAAATGGGCGTACCATACCCAACAGTTCCTAATAAAGAAAGGGCCCTCAAACGAGAGCCCTTTTTTTTATCCGTCACAACTAAGACAGTCTGGATCCATAGCTCGTTGCGCTATATCACCACGTAATACAGATTCTGTTCGCATATAGTACAACGTTTTAATACCTTTCTTCCATGCATCTAAGTGAACTTGGTTAATCCACTTAGGTGATGCTTCACTTGGAAAAGCTAAGTTTAAACTAACAGACTGATCAATATATTGCTGTCGTATACCAGCTTGATTAACAAGCTCAAGTTGGTTTATTTCTTTAAAAGTTTTAAACACGTCTTTAACTTTATCATAACCTGACATATCTAAATCTTCTTGCTCAGACAGTTTAACTAGTCTACGGTTTACGTAACCCCAATCGTCTAGCTCAGCTACATCTTGTATGCTACCGCCATCTTCTAGAATTTTATCCCACGTTTCATTTGTATTAATACCAACTTTACGTAGTACTTTAGTTAGCTCTTTGTTCTTCCTAATGAACGTACCCTTCGCACTTTGTTCCGTGAAAACATTAGCGGCCCAAGGCTCAATACCAGGACTAACGTTACCGGCAAGCTTACTATTAGACACAGTAGGAGCAATAGCCCTAAGATGAGTGTTACGAAAGCCAGTGCCACGACACCAAAGAGGTTCACCATAAACTTCAGCAAGTGCTCTAGACGCTCGCTCACTTTCAATTTTAATTTGAGAAAATATACGTCTAGTTTGGAACTGTGCTTGTAGTCCTTCAAATGGTATTCCGTTTTGTTGGAGGTACGTATGCCAGCCCAATACTCCGAGGCCGAGCGCTCTGCCTTTTTCCGCAGATCTGACTGCGTTTCCAAAACCTTTGAGGCCTTTTGCTTTTTGAATAAACTCTTCAAGCACACCGTCCAAAAACCATATAGCATCGTAGATAAGGTTTGTATTTTTCCACTCTTCATATTTAGTTAGATTTAAACTAGACAAGCAACAAACAAAACTATGACTTTCATCTGTATGTAAAACAATTTCACTACAGATATTAGTCATATGTACTTTTAATGCGTTGTCTTTATAAGCTGCTGGATTTGCTTTGTTAGTGTTTCCTTTAAACAATATGTACGGTTCGCCAGTTGACTTTCGTTTTCTAAGTAGTTTACTCCATCGAGCTCTAGCATCCGAATCTCCTTGTTCAAGGCGTCGCATAAACTTATCACCAACAACTGCGCACTGATGAAGGTTAAGCGATTGTCTGTTAACGTCTCCTTTAGGTTCTCGTATTTCAAGCCACTCTTCAAAATCGTCGTGTTCAATGTTGATGTTGACGCTTGCAGCTCCGCGTCTAACCGATCCTTGATTTGTTGCAAGAATTGTTGAATCGTAGATCTTGCAGAAGGGTACAACTCCGTCTGATGTTCCATTTCCTGTGATTGTTGCGCCGGCGGGTCTGATCATGTTAATACCAATGCCAACTCCACCGCCGTGCTTAGCGAGCAACATCATTTCCAAGTTCTTACCACCAATATCATGTATGCTATCACCTACGTCTATTCCAAAACAACTTATTGGTAAACCTCTATCAGTGCCTGTATTAGACAACACTGGGGACGCTAAGTTAAGCCAGCCTTTCCATATATAATCAAAGAAAGTTTCTGTTAACTCTGGCTTATATAAACGTTTAGCAACTGTACTTGCTACACGCATATAAGCATCACGCGGTGATTCCCATGGTAGTAAATATCCTCCTGCTATAGTTTTCTTATATACATCAGTATCGCCCCAAGCAGGATAGTCGACACCTTTTTTCCATTCGTTATTCCACATCATTTAAAAAATAGCAATGCGTATGCTATCATCACGTTTAAATTTACTATTACTAAGTTCCATTGCTTTGCAACCCAAACTTGTGGTGTGCAAAACAAACCAGCTAAAAAGTATATTACAATACCTGGAGTTTCAGGTAAAAGATGAGGAGCTGTTACAAAAAAACCAGTGCCCATATACCCTAATCTATTTGCTATACGCTCTTTAGCTGATAGTCTTTTATTGTGTACAAGTGATCTTAAAAACCTTTGTTTAAATCTATACTCACACTTTTTGCAAGTCTTCTTTTTGATCGTCAGGAATTTCGAGTTTGGCTTCTCCTTCAGACACTTGTTGCATCTCTTCATTTTTCTTTTTTAGTTTCTCAATAGCTTCATCGTAGTCAGGCATTTCTTTTATTGTCTGCAATGTACCCATTGATATTGTTTTTACGTTGTTCAACTCATTAATTAACTGCTGCAACACGTTAGTTACAGCAGCCATACGTTTTTCTAAGTTATCAACTCTACTTTGTTTTTGTCCCTTCATTTCTTTTTGTTAAATCGTCCCACATTTCATCTTCACTTAACAGACTACCAAATATCTTCGAAGTCTTCGCCTTCGTTAGCTTTCGAATAATCCGTCGGCCGTATTGCGAAAAAATCAGTATGAGTGTGCCCGCCGGTAAGATGATAGAACCAATCAAGATTACTCGCTGCATCCTTGTTAAACGCGAAGTGCGATGCAAGGTCAGTGTAACCAAGTTCAACCAGTTTTTCATTTGCTCTTTTCTTTATAAAGTGTTTTAAATCATTTGACTTAATGCCTTCAATGTCACCCATTTCAAACATCTTGTCTATATATTTAGTCTCTAGTTTAACCATTGTTTCTGCAGCTTCAACAATATCTTTTTTGCAAAGATCTTTTAGTTGATTATTCTCAGCACACATATCTCTAAATAGTTTACAACCCATACGGCTATGTAGCGACTCATCACGTACACTCCATTTCATTTGTTGTCCTATACCTTTCAATAAATTTCTTAATTGAAAAGAGTAGAGAACAGCAAAAGCAGAATATAAACTAACCCCTTCAGCAAAAGCACTGAACACAGCAAGAGACTTGCCAATACCAACAGAGCTTGTCCCGTCATAGCTAACCAAGTTATCGAACCTCGCAGCAGTTGCAGGCTCATGGAGAAAGGCTTCAAAATTTTCAAGACCAAGTGTTTCATTTAAATAACTGTATGCGACAGCATGTATTGTTTCTTGCGAACCAAACATCATTGCCATTTGTTGGATCTCGTGTTTTGGAAACCAAGATACCACTTTTTGGGTCCAATAATCGGACACTGCGCACTCTGTCTGAGCGAAGCCAAGTAAAATGTTTCCAACAAGATTTTTTTCTTTTTCATTTAGTTTTTCTTTCCAGTCCTTAACATCACCCTGCATAGGTATTTCTGTATGCAGCCAGAAGGCTTGAGCTTGTTTAAGCCAACCCTCTGTGTAATACTCAGGGTATTCAAACGGTTTGTACGCCACGCGCTCATCAAACAGACCCATTACTTAAACACTTCATAAGCAACGTCAATAAAAGGCAGATAAAAAACGTAAGCAGTTTGTGTTGGTTCTTCATAAGTTCTCATTCCAAATAATATTCCAGGGTAAAACCCAAATGATAATGACCAATTAGGTTTAGCGCCCTTGGCCTCTGTATTTTTTGACATAATTTTTACTTTGTTTATTATTACTAGTTTTCTTTTTTGAATGTACACCTGGCCTTCTTTTTTTAGGCTTTTCGATGTAACCGAATATATTTAACTTAGCCACTTACTATTATATTATATTTGTTTTGTTGTTCGACTATGTCGCTATACTTTACATAACCACGGTTGTCAATAGACCATTTTATAAATCTATCTATCTGTCTTTCAGCGTACTTCTGTCTTGCTATTTTTTTAGCGAGCTTAGGATTAACCTTATTGTTTCGTCGCATTCTTTTTGATTTTGTGGTTTATATAATGTCACGCCTGGCAAGTGATCCACAACGTAACGTTTAAACATTTTCCAACGTATTGGAAACGATTCATTAGCTCTACCTTTTGTTTCAATAATAAAACCTTTACCGATAAAATCAGGTGTGTACTTTATGTTAAGTATTTTCTTACTACCTCTATTTTTGTAATCACCTTTACCATTACCGCATCGTTCATAAGACTCATTAGGAAAATCAAAGCCAGAAAATATTTCGTATGTCTGACCTTCGTACACCGCGGGTATCTTAGCTTTTTTTAAAGCCATATACATATACCGCTCAAGGCCTGAAGCAAAGTTAATACCATCGTAAGATATTTTCTTTGCTTGTACAGGACCTTTTTTACGTTTCTTTTTATAAGACTTGCGGGTCATTGACATCTATGTTTTTGTAGTGCAAACCATCATTACCGTTTTGACCTATGATATTCATACGTTTTAACATAGCTTCTTCGATCTCGTCTGTTAAACATCTACGTGCGGCTTCAATATATAATAAAGCGTCCATTAGTTCTTCTTGAACATCAACTAAAAACCTATCAAGATCTTTAACCTGACCTTCAATCTCTTGCATCATTGTAGCTCCGTATTTTTTCTGACCAACTAAGCTACGTTCGTCCATCTTCCTTAGTACAGCTTGTACTATCTTATCGTTGGTTTTAATTTGCATCTTTAACAAACGTTCCGTTTACCATACTTCCAGTTCTATTGCTGATTTCGCTGTAGGCACTATCAATACAATGTTCAATATTGTAACCGCCCAAAGTGGCAAGATTGGTAAGTACCACAACGGCATCACCGATAGCGTCAACAAACTCATCGTCATCGTCTTTGAGGATTGCTTTTCCAAGCTCGCCGACTTCTTCCATAAGTTTAACATACTGCGTTTTAACATCTCCGTTTTCATATATACCTCTTTCTTTAGCCCACTCTCGAATTAAATCAAATACATTATTTGTTGTTATCTGATCTGTTTTTATTTCGCTATAAGCTGGTTCAGCTAAGAACGCTTCGTAGTAAGCTTTGTTATAAATGTAACAACGTTCTTCATTATACATAGAAGTTTTAACGTTTGCCATTATCCATGGTATCGTTTGTTCGTTAATCTCGAACTGGCCATGATACGTTCGCCAAGTCAAACCTATATTATCCATCAACCTACCTTTTAGTTTACTAACTGGTACTGGAAATGTTGAGGTTTGTTCTGTAGGGTTTATATCCATTTTATTAAATAAGTGTTTATATAATTGTCTATCAGTCTTATAGCCATAAGACTTTTGAAGTTCTATTTCGCGGTCTGATATATAATCTATATCTTCTGACTGCTCAAGAACTTCATACTCTCCCTTCTTATAACCTTGTATAAGAGTTACTCGGGTATTAAGATCACGTGTAACGCCTATCTTTTTACCCGGAATGTGGTATAAATAATACATTAAATTTTATTGTTATATAAGTGTAAATTATGTGCATGGTGATAATAACTACCAACTGGTATAGACAGTCTGTCTGCAACCATTTCTTGCAATGATGCAAATTGATACTGATCATTACAGAAACCGTACCAGAGGTCATTAGAACGCATGTAGACAGCCATATATAATGTACCTTGTACTATAGTAAACTGAACTGCATACGTACATGGCGTGTCACAAATATATCTATCCCACTCTTTGCCATCATAAATAGAAATAGCAGCTTGTCTTGTGTCGGGATTATTTCTAAGCATATCTACGACTTCATCTAATTGACCATTACGTTTCCATTGCCAACCATAATTAGAGTTGACATTACCATTAATGTCTGCCATACGTTCCCATATCGGTGGTACTTTACCGTAAAACTCTCCAAGTTTGCTAATGTTACGATCACCAGATAAATACCAAGCCCACTCTGCAGCTGCATACTTTTGATTCCAGTTACGCTCTTTATTTGTAATTATTTTATTACTTGGGTTTGTTATTGTAAACCCTATATTAAATAAAGCTTTGGTACCAGCAAAATCAATACCATTGGTAATGATCTCGTTGTGATAATACTCATAAGCTTCATTTGCCGTCTCGAAAGTACTTCTCATAATAATATTTATAGTATTCGTAGATCTTCTGCCATATCATATCTTTTATATATACGTATGGCGATCTGTTTGTTTTACCGTTTATTGTTATATCTATATACCAGCTACCAGCTTCTTTAGCAAATGGTGAAATATATATTCCGTTTCGTATACACCATAGTCTAGCATCAACTTCTTCATCAGTAGCTTGATAACTACCCATATCCCACTCAGACTTTTTCTTATGCCAAGCAGCTGCCATTTATTCCCACGGCATTTTATCACCATCAGCTATAGCGTGTTGTACGTGTGGTACAAAACTACCTGACTTTGGTTGCCATTTAAAATGAGCTTCAGCTCCGTTCTCACCTAAGTTTTGAAACTTTACTTTAAGTATCTTTGCTTTAACAGTTTTCTCTTCGTAGTTCCTATGTACTAGTATACCATGGTAACTTGCATCATACCATTCGCCACCACCTTTAATGTTATACATAGTCGGCTCTTCAATTTTACCGTCTTTGTCTTTATACATTTTAGTTGGGTGCGCTACAATAAACACTAGCACATCATACTTCTTAGCAAACATTTCTATCTTAGTAAGGTACTCCATTGTATAGCGGTTAACGTCTTCTGTTTTACAATCAACGTCTCGTACTTTATTAAATGGATCAATGACCAAGCATTTAATACCTTTACGTTTAACAAGCTCAGCGCCTTTACGTAGCACAGACTCAAGCGTGTAACGTTCCATATCAATGAAGAAATAATTATCATTAACATGTTCAGCAACTTGTTTCCACTTATCTGTACCAATATCAGAACGTGTAGGCATATCACCCCACGTTTTACGCATTAGTTTATGAGCATGTAAATATGTTGGCGCATTTTCTGGACTAGCAAACGCTGTTTTCCAACCGTAATTAGCGTTATACCCAACAACCATTTGGTCGACAAAATCACTCTTTCCGGAACTAGGTATACCAGTGACAGTAATAAATTGACCAGTGTAAGTTGAAAAGATTTCATCAAAATTTGGAAGGCCAACTTGGTATCCCGGTTTAAAGCCATTCGTAACAAAGTCGGTAACTTCGCTTTCAATATCCCTGAATGTCGTAACATTCTCAAGCGGTACTGGTCTTGCCCTTGTAATACGCTCTGCCAGTTTTTGTTTTCCATATTTAATTAGATATTCATTTGCATCTTTACACTCTTCAAAGTCTGCTAAGAAACAAACCTCAGCTCCAAGCCTACGTACAAGCTCTTGCTGTAATGCTTGACCAGCATCATCAGAGTCAACAGCTAGTATTACTTTTTCTTTATCTTCAAAGTAATCAATACAATTATCTAGATAATCTAGGTTGTTTGTATTAAGCGTTGCTCCGTTTGGAACTGATATAGCATTTTTAATACCAGCTTCATGCAAAGCTAGCACGTCCATTTCGCCTTCAGTAATTATACACTCATCATAACCTACAATACTATTAATATTATAGAAAACTTTTTCAGCTCCTTTATAAAGCTTAAAGTTTTTACGACCGTCTCTGTATTTTATGTTAATGAGTTGATCACCCATTATATAATTAAACTGAATTGTATTCTCGGTTTTACCGGTCTGTGGCATCCACTCAGGACCCTGTCCGACTTTAAGATCGTCAAGAGTCCTTTGTGATATACCTCGTGATTCAAACCATTCAGTTACTTTATTTTCAACAGGTAGATACTTAGTTACCTCAGGTCTAACGTAGACCTTTTCACTAGCACCTTTACGTTGATACGTGTGCAACTGAAAAGTTGTATTACAATTGTGACAAGTACCGAGACCACGTTCCCAATCATAGCTAGCACATTCGGCTTTCTGGTTTTTGGGTTGTCTATCGTGAGAACAAAGAGGGCATGTACCCTGTGCTTTGCCTTCTTTAAGACCGTATTGATTGAAATTTTCAATCAAAAATCCATTGATCTCTGCTGTCTGCATTTAATTTAATTTATTTACGATTCTTCATTATCATCTCTACAGTCAGGACATATGTCGCAAAAGTCATATTCCTCTTGCGACATTTCCTTGTTACAAAACTCACAATACATTAAAATGGTAAGTCATCTTCAGCTGCAACTGCTTTAGGTGCAGCTTGTTGTACAGGTGCAGGCTCACCATCGCGAGGCGCGACTGCAACATTGTCTCCGTTTGTCCATACTACTTTTACATTACCAAGGTAAACCTTGTTTTCTTTTGCGTCACGCTCGTCTTTAGTCTGTTGAACAGTCACTGGACCGTTGTTGCCGAACTGATCTAGCTCATCGTTGAGTGTAATAGTAATTGGTAGGTATTTACCTTTTTTACCTTCGATAATTTTATCTTTAGGTATTTTAGTAAGGTCAATACTAGTTGCTATAATACTAGCCATTATACATAAGTATTTAATTGATTAAACATGCGCTGCAACTGATCTTTAGTCGCGTTAGTATTACGACGTAAGTTGTCTACAGCTTTAACGTGGTTTTGATTAGCGTAAAAGTTATTTACATTTGTTTCAATTCCTGTAACAGTACAAACTTTAGTTTGATTTTTTCTAGCTCGTGCCATAATAATTGGTTTTAAAGGGTTTCGTTAATAAAAAATTGTGAAGGATCAAAACCTTCTTGTCTATAAAATAATTGGTATTGTTCAACTGCTTTCTTTACTTTATCAGCTCCACGCTGTAAAAATTCAGGTGAGCAATCAAATATACCGATTTGATGTGTTGTCTTATCTATTGCGATAAACAACATCTCGTAACCAAACAACTGTTGGTATATGTAAGCTTGACTGTCGTAGTTATATTTAGATGCTGACCATCTAAACTTATTAAGGTCTGCTGTTGTCTTCAAATCAATGATTAGTTTTTCATCGTGATTTAATATATCAGCTTTACCTTTCCACAACTCGTTTTCAAGCTCACCAATACCAGGTGTTTCATATTCGCAGTTACCTCGTATAAGACCTTTACAAACATCGTTTGATAAAATCTTATCTGTCATTAGCTCAATCATATCAACCTCTGACTGCAACAAGCAAAGTTCTCCACCTGATAATTCCTTATATGCTTTAACGTTTCTGTTTGAAGCCTCAATAATCTTAAAACTTTTAAGTTTATCTGGTTCAAGTATAGCCGTGTGAAAATATCCACCAATTAAAAATGCTGGTGAAGGTTTAGACGGTTTACCTAAAGCTAAAGGATCTTTTAAAAGCGTTGAGATGTCTGAGTTACTAAGGTATTGTTTACCAAACTCACCATAGTAGTGCTCATCATCTTTCAGCTTTTCGATTATATCATTTTTGCTCATGCTTCTTTAATTCAGCCTTTGCAGGTACAGATACTTTGTATTTAGCGTTAATAGCTTCTATTGAGCCACCGGCTTTAATATAGTCTACAGCTTTTTTAAAAGCCTCTGAACCTATCTCAAGCGAAGGTTTAGTTTTACTCTCGGACTTTCCGTGAGTGTTTGACGCATCTGAGTCTTGCGTATCATCTATTAGAAATAAATTTCCTAACGCATACTTCTTACCATAACTTGAAGCAGAACCAAACTGCTGCGGTACTTGCATACCTTTCTGGCCAAGGTCAACACCAACTACAGCTGTAGCTGATATAGTACTTTCGCCATCAGATATTGTAGCAGTCGACTCAATCATAGGTACGTTGTCAAATAACAAACGCACCTCTTCATTTATCGTGACTGATACTCCTAACTCTAACAGAAAGGGTTTTGTTGCTTCGAGAATGTCTTCGGCTGATCTGAAGTAGTATTTGCCGAATGAATTAAACCTACTTTTTTTCGATTTAAATTTTGTCTGGATAGTAGCCAGCTTTTCATTTAGTGTCATAGGTATATTGGTATTTACTTATTATTATAATTACACATAAAATAAATGTTTTACAACTCTAACCTACAGATAGTCAATCACTTGCGAGTGATCAACATTGTCTATAAGTTTTTGTACTGCTTGCTTTTTTAGCTCACTTACACGCACGTAGTTGCTAACACCTTCTATGTTTAAAGCCGCTGCTATTTCTTTAGCAGAATGCTTATCACAGTCAAGACCATACGATAGCCTTAGCACCTCATATTCTTTTTTATCTAAGTGTTTTAACAATAAACTTTTTAGATAAGAATTTAATAGTGCTATGTTATATGGTTCTGACTTATCAGCTATTTGATGTATCATCTGCTCACCTTCGTCATTAGCAGGTTGAGCATCAATTGATAAAAATATAGAGTTAAAAAACATTTCAACCATTTTTTTATCTTTAGGATTACGTCGTATCTCGTTCATCTTATGCTCAGGTATACGTATGTCGCCTCTGTGCATATCAATACGTCTACGTATAGCACCTTTAATACGTTTACTAAAAAACGATTTTAAAGTTTTTTCTAAATCATCGGACTCATCTAGCTTTCCCCAAAGTAGTTTGTCAACTGATTTAAT
>WLWE01001002.1_pt1 | contig 22706 bp, 33 predicted proteins | sample 6718301 | NCBI WGS metagenome assembly WLWE01 (sample SAMN12718691, study PRJNA515312) | sponge metagenome | isolation source: marine sponge | host: Mycale hentscheli | place: New Zealand: South Island, Marlborough, Capsize Point | collected 2003-05-01 | reverse complement strand
AGCAGCTAACTATTTGGTTCATAGCTCAATGTTGCTTGGATCAGGAACTATCGTTACACCGTTTAGCGACACGTAATAATAAACTAGTGGCTCCTTCGGGAGCCACAAATTAAAGGAGAAAATTATGTCAGGTGGAGGAAGTTTTACATCAGATCAAGGGAGTGCCCATGCTACAGCAACAGCACAAATGGTTGCACAAAATAAAAGAGCTAGGCTTACATCTATTCAAGCTAAAGGTAACGCAAGTGGTTCAATCATATTTAGAAGTGGTGGTGCTACAGGTGATGTTATTGCAACTTATTTATTCGGTACTGAAGGTTTAGATATGTATTTACCTGGTTCAGGTATTTTATTTATAGACGGAATACATGCAACTATTGCTGGAACTGCAGGCGTAACAATTACATTTACGTAAGATGAGTAAGTTTAGGTTAACATACGCAGGCGGAAAATACGCAGGCAAGAAAATTGTTGATCTTGTCAAAAGTATAAAACGTGCTGCAACAAATAAAAAATCTAAAGCTAATATTGAAAAAGCAGGTCGAGGTACTAAATCTGTAAAGAGGTATAATATTATTGCAGGCGGTAAGGATAGTAAAATAATACCAACTAAAGCACAATCACAAAAAGGAAGCTCTTTTAAAGTTCATAAAGTAAGAGGTAAAGGTTCTAATTCTTTAAGAGGAATGGGATCGGGAAGAGATATTGGTTCTTCAGGTTCTGCAGAATCTTGGAGAAGGGATATGGAAAGATTAACGAATATGCCTTCTTTTAATGAACTTACAAGATCAGTATTTAAGAAAAAAAGAAAAGCTCTTGGTGGTGTTGCTAGTTTTAAAAGAGGTGGAGACAACATGCCTGCTAGAAATAAAAAGAATTTTAGATCTACTAAAAGTGGTGCAGGTATGACTGCTGCAGGTGTTGCAGCATACAGAAGAAAAAACCCTGGAAGTAAATTAAGCACTGCTGTTACAGAAGATAATCCAGGTAAAAAAAGAGCAGCACGTAGAAAATCTTATTGTGCAAGATCAGCAGGGCAAATGAAAAAGTTTCCTAAAGCTGCAAAAGATCCTAATTCTAGATTAAGACAGGCAAGAAGACGTTGGAAATGCTAGCTTATGGCATACTTGAATGCTGACATACCACCTATATACTGCAAGATAAGAAAGGAATATTTATATGATCTTAAAAAACATCAAGGAGAAAGTGTTGACTGCTGTATCTTTAGTGTGGTCTCTATTACAGATAGGGCTCTCTTATTTAACATTATGTTACCAAATGGTGCATGCTTTTGGCGTTTGCCTATATCAGCGTTTTTTCAAGAAAAATTCGATAGAGCCGAAGTGCCTGATATGCCGATCGACCAGCTTCAATTGTGGAATTGTTTTAGTTATTATCCTAGTGTTCATTGCTTTAGTTTTCTAAGAGGTAAAAGAGGAAAATATTATGGAAAAGATAAAAAAAATTATCCATTCGAATATTTATTTACCATTGATTGGGGTCACCCAGAAGGAAACATTTTGGATACGGAACATTCTGAAATACCCGCTGAACATAAGTGTGCGCATATATTGGCTCTTGATGACGGCAATTATGCAGCTCAGCCTAATAATCGTATTTTGTGGGATGCTCCTAACTACACTGTTGGTGACGGGGTTCCAGATTACTCAGTCCAAACTACAAAGTGGAATGTTGAAAATAAAGACTGGCTTACAGAAGATAGTGACAAAATGTTTTACGAAATAGATAAAAATGATTGATAAATTTATTTATAATTTTTTTGGTTTACTAGACAAAGCAGCAGGATGGATTGATAATATATTCTTAAACAAAAAAAAGAAAAAGAAATAATTATGGAGTATCAGAGGATGAACTATTATTTTACAGGTGCTTTAATTGTAGCTTTTGTGTTAATAGCTCTTTTTTTACAACCAGGATATATACCTAGATGAGTAACAAACCACTAAACATCGGAGAAGAGGCACGTGTGCAGATGCCGATGAAGACGGTAGCCTCCCTGATCGTGCTCGTAGCAATGGGCGTGTTCGCTTATACAGAGCTAACTGCGAGGTTGGTATCGTTAGAGACATCACGTGAGTTGTTTGAAAATGATTTGTTAAAGAAAAGTGAACAAGTGCCCACGGACCAGGAGCAACATTTTTTAATTGAGGATTTGTACAAGTCTGTTGAGAAAATGGAAGAAACTCAAGAGATGAACATGACAAACAAAGTTAATATAGAATTTTTAAGAGAACAATTAGATAAAGCACTAGCAGATATCGAAGTGTTAAAAGATAAAGTAAGACAAAACGGAGGTCATTAATGGAGTTAGTTGTAGCCCTACTTATGATTGTAAACGGAGAGATTAAAGAACACAGAATTCAAATTGATCCTGAAACAGGAAAACATTCAATGTCAATGTGCTTGAAAGGAAAAAGGGTTGCAAAAAGATCAAATAAAAATAATAATGTTATTTATCAATGTATCAAGTCTATGGCCGAGCTCGAGTCGAACGTAGACGGATCGAAGTCAATTAAAAAATTAATATTAGAATAAATCTTTTTCAAAATTTATGTTTTTAAAAAACAAAATCTCAAACACTACAGTAGATAAAGTTATGAATATTATTAACAAAAATAAATTTTTTGATGTTTCTAATGAAACCTATACTCAAAACGGTTTTCAAACTGGAAATATTATACATTTATTTAATGACAGTTTAAGAAAAGAAATTTTAAATAAAAATAATTTATATAAAGATATTTTTAATATGCATTATATCCACTATATAAAAAATGGTTCTCAAGGAGAACATGATCATTTTAGCACGGAAGAGTATAGTTTTATTTTATATTTAAATGATTCAATAGGAAACACTTTATTTAAAAACGATATAATTTGCCCTGAAAAAGGTCTTTTAGTTATTTTTGATTCAGATTTAAAACACAAATCTTTAAATTGTAATAATAAAAAAATACTAGTTGGAGCAATAAAAGCAAAAAACAAAAGGATAATTAATGAACCTATCTCGTAACTTTACACTTCAAGAATTAATTAAATCAGACACTGCTGTCCGTTTGGATATCAATAACAACCCTAACTCAGGTCAGATAGAAAAATTAAAAGCATTGTGTGAAAATATTTTACAGCCAGTACGTGACCACTTCGGCAGAGTCAAGGTAACTAGTGGGTTCCGTAGCGAGCAGCTGTGCCTAAAGATAGGTAGCTCGATTAACAGCCAACATGCAAAAGCTGAGGCGGCAGATTTTGAATGTATGGGAACCGACAATGCTGAATTAGCTGATTGGATTTATGCAAACCTAGAATTTGATCAATTGATACTCGAGTTCTACACGCCAGGCGAACCCAACTCGGGATGGATACACTGTAGTTACACTACTGACAAACCTAGAAAACAATTTTTATGGGCTTACAAGTCAGAAGGTAAAACAAAATACAAACCAATTATTGGAAAAGCAGTAGACCTGGTTTAATGATAATACAAAAAAATTTTCTAACAAAAAAAGATTTTTCTTTTTTAAATGAAAAAATGACTTGTAATACTTTTCCTTGGTATTTTAATAAAAAAAATCATGAAGATTCAAGTATTTTTAATAGACAGTTTTGTCATGTTTTTTTTAATAATTATCAAATTAATTCAAATTATTTTGAATTAATAACACCAATTTTAAATATTTTAAAACCAAAAGCCTTAATTAGAATTAAAGCTAATATGAATTTACCTTCAGAAAATATATATAAAAATCTTCCTCCTCACGTAGATTTTGATTTTCATTGTAAAACTGCAATTTTTTATTTAAATACAAATGATGGTTTTACCTCAATTGAAGATAAAAGTATTGAAAGTGAAGAAAATAAAATGGTAATATTTAATTCACAAAAAAAACATTATGGAACAAATTGTACAAATCAAGCATATAGAATTGTTATAAATTTTAATTATTTTTAAAAGGAGATAAAATGGCAATAACTAGAGGACAAATATCTGCACAAATAGACGGTAAGTTAAGAGGAGCTAGAGGTGAAAAAAAGAAAAAACTACAAGTTAAAAACAAATTTAATCGCAAAAAACCTAAGGTCTTCAAAGTTTAGTCAAAAAGTGGTACAATCCAAGAAATTGTACAACCGTAAAAAGGATATTAATGGCAACTTCAGGGACTACAGCATTTGATCTATCTATAGAGGAGATTATTCAAGAAGCTTACGAAAGATGTGGAATGACTACAACAAGTGGTCACAGTCTTAGATCAGCTAGAACAAGTCTTAATTTATTATTTGCTGAATGGGCGAACAGGGGAATTCACCTTTGGAAAGTATCATTACATGAAAACGCTTTAGTTTCTGGTCAAGCTGAATACGCGGTAGATGCAGCAGTAAGTGATGTTCTTGAAGCTTTTGTATCTACAACTGCAGCAGGTGCTAATACAGTTAACACACAGGATGTATCCTTAACAAAAATTGATAGATCGGCTTATGCTGCTTTACCAAACAAATTAGCTTTGGGGCAACCGTCACAGTATTATGTGGACAGACAAGATACCCCTAAAATATATTTATACCAAGCTCCTAATTTAAATACTTATACTGTTTTAAAATATTATGTAATTAAAAGAATAGAAGACGCAGGAGCATATACAAATGATGCTGATGTTGTGTTTAGATTTTTACCTTGTATGGTAGCAGGACTTGCTTACTATTTAGCAATGAAGAACGCACCAACACTTGTACAACAAAATAAATTAATTTATGAAGATCAGCTTAAAAGAGCATTAGATGAAGATGGTCAAAGAGCTTCAACATATATTACACCTCAATCTTTTTACCCTAATGGAATATAATTATGGCTAAATGGGCAACAGGTAAAAGATCACAAGCAATATCAGATAGATCGGGAATGGCTTTTCCTTACACTGAAATGGTTAAAGAGTGGAATGGTTCATTAGTTCATTATTCTGAATTTGAACCTAAGCATCCACAAATAAGACGTAGACATTTTACTGCTGATGCAATTGCTTTACAAAACACAAGACCACAAAGATTTCAACAACCAACTGATATATCAAATATCAACCCACAAGCACCTCAAGACGATACAATAGTAAGTTCTGGTGGTTCAATGGTAGGAATAGCTGATTTGTCATTACCAGGTCAATTTGCTTTTAAAACTCAATACGTTAAAGTAATTAGAGATGGAGTAACTACAATTTTACATAGTATGATTCCAGAAGACCCGTCTTTACAAAATAGAAGTAGACAAGCAAATTTACTTTTAGGAAAGGTAACAGTAAGTATTACATAATGGCAATAACATATTCAAATTTTTTAACACAAGTAAGAAACTACACCGAGGTAGATAGTAATGTTTTAACTGATGCAATTATTCAAGATTTTATAAAAAGTGTTGAATTAGATATTGCTGGAAAAGTTGATTACGATGATTTAAGAAAATATGCTACTTCTAATTTTACTGTAGGTAATAGATATGTTATTTTACCTGGTGATGCTATCATAGTTAGATCTGTTCAAATAATAGACAGTAGCAATAACAGAACTTTTTTAGAAAAAAGAGATACAAGTTATATTTCAGAATTTGCTCCAAATAGCTCAACAACAGGAACTCCTAAATATTGGGCTAATTGGGAAGACAATGTTCAACAAGGTTCAGTAATTTTAGTTGCACCTTCACCTGCGAATGCAGATACTGTGCAAGTTAATTATATCAAATCACCGCCAGAATTTACAAGCACTTCTAATACTTTTTTGTCTACAAACCAAGAGTCAATGTTATTACACGGTGTTCTAACGGAAGCTTTTAGATTTTTAAAAGGTCCTATGGATATGTACAATCTATATGAAAAGAAGTACAATGAGGAAGTACAGAATTTTGCCCTACAACAAATGGGTAGAAGAAGACGAGCGGAGTATGATGATGGTGTACCAAGAGTACAAATACCTTCACCTCCTCCAAACACAAATTAATAAGGAGAATAATTATGGCAATAACAACAAATGCAATCTGTGATTCTTTTAAAAAAGAATTACTTCAAGGAAAGCATGACTTTGATACATCATCCGATACTTACAAATTAGCGATGTACACAAGTTCTGCAACATTAGGAAAATCAACAACAAACTATTCAACAAACCCAGGTGGTGGATCTAACACAGAAGTTACTTCAGCAAACTACACAGCTGGTGGTGGAACACTTGTTAATCAAGGTGTAAAAGTTTCATCATCTGTAGCTATTACAGATTTTGCTGATTTATCATTTCAAAACGTAACTCTTACTGCAAGAGGTGCTTTGATTTACAATACAACTACTGATGGTGGTTCAAATACTACTGATGCAGTTGCTGTATTAGATTTTGGTGGTGACAAGACTGCAACAGCTGGAACATTTACAATTCAGTTCCCTGCGTTTACCACTGCTGCTGCTATTTTAAGAATAGCTTAATTAAGGAATAAGATGTTATGGCCACTGGATGGGGTAATAAAACATGGGGTGCAGAATCTTGGGGAGATCTAAGCGATGCATCCGTAACCCTAAGTGGCCTATCATTAACATCAAGCATTGGAACGGAAACACATGTAATTGATCATCAAGTTACACTTTCTGGAATTCAACTAACATCATCTATAGGCACAACAGTAGGGGGTACTTCCGCTCTTGTTTCAGTTACCGGAAGTTTAGAATCTATTGGTGTTGGAAGTGTTTCAACACCTATCGGACAACAATTTAGTGTGTCTGGTTCGCAGATGACTTCTACTTCTGGATCAGCAACAGTTGATGAAACTACTTTGACGGGAGAAGGTTGGGGTAGAGGTGAATGGGGTGAGTTTGCTTGGGGAGATAATTTCTCAGTTCAAATTACAGGTTTACAATTAACATCTTCAATTGGTGCAGAGACAGCAATTATCGATGTAAATGTTTTAGTAACAAGTGCTGGTCAATTGACTACTACTTTTGCTAGTCCATCTTTCTCAATTCAAATTGACCAAGACATATTTGTATTAGCATCGGAAGATCAGTTAGATGCATTAACTACGGTTTCTACAGTAACCGCAGATGCAAATGTAGATGTTTCCGGTATTCAAGCTACGATGTCTCAAGGAAATACTACAGGAGGTCTTAAAACTCCAGTAGATGTTACAGGTATCCAAGCTACAATGAGTTTGGGTTCTATAACCTTAATTCAATCAACTAATGAATCGGTTACAGGACAACAGTTGACAATGACTCTTGGCCAACACGCAGAAATACCAGGTCAAATTATAGGTGTAGGAGGTTTACAATTGACAAGCTCTGTAGGCTCTGTAGTAGCTGTTGGTACTGCGGGTATTGACGTTACAGGCATACAAATGACTATATCGGCAGGAAGTGTTAATGTGACTGCATGGGCTGAGATAGATCCTGGAGTAACTAATGTTTGGACAGAGGTTGATTTAGCAGCTTAGGTAATGTAAAATTATGATAATTTAGGAGATAAAATTTATGACATCTAGTTACTCAACAGATTTAAAACTCGAACTAATGGTGACTGGCGAAAACGCTGGTACTTGGGGAGATAAAACAAATACAAACTTAAATGTAATTCAACAAGCAATCGCTGGTTTCGAACAAGTAACCTTATCAAGTGGTGGAACGTTAGCACTTGTAATGTCAGATGGTGCGTTATCAAATGCAAGAAATATGGTTATCAAATTTGCAACTGCAACAATTGCAGCAAGCACAGTTTGTACTATTCCAGATTCTATTGAAAAATTTTATATTTTTGATGCAACAGGTTTAACAAATCCTACAAACCTTACAATAAAAACTGCTTCAGGATCAGGATTTACTTTAGACGCTGCTAAAATTTACGCAGCATATTCTGATGGAACAAACTTAAACGAAATTTCATTAGACACTCTAGGTGGAACAGTTGCTGCTGCAAATATTACAGGAACTATTGCAACTTCACAAATTGCTGACGATGCTATAACTTCAGCTAAGATTGCCGATGATGCTGTCGTGGCCGCTGCAATTGCTGACGATGCTGTTGCGACCGCTAACATAGCTAACGATGCTGTAACTGCCGATAAATTAGCAGACACTTCTGTTACTGCAGGATCATACACGACTGCAAACATAACTGTAGATGCACAAGGTCGTTTAACTGCCGCTTCTTCAGGAGCAGGTGGTGATGGAGCTTTTCAACCAAATTTAATTGCTACAGGACCTGCAAGTGGTACATACACATCCCCTGCTAATGCTTCAAAGTATTATGCTTACGCTTTTGCAGGAGGCGGAGGATCAGGTGGAGGAATGGATCCTAACGGAGGAGTATCTGGTTTAGGTGGAAATGGTGGTTTTGGTTTTTATGCGGGAAGTCTTCAAGCAAGCACTGGTTATCCCTACTCAGTAGGGGGTGGAGGTAGTGCGGGTGGACCATCACAACCTTCTGGACAACCTGGAGGTACTGGAGGATCAACCTCTTTAGGAAATTTATTTACAGTAAATGGAGGAGGTGCAGGAAGTGGAGCTGGTCAACCAAACCAAACTCAACCTAGTGGCTCTAATGGAAACGCTCCTGGAGCTACATCTAGTCTTCCATCAAGACAATACATTTTTGGTGAAGAATTAGGAACAGGTGGCCAAAACAGAGCAGGTGATCTTAACCCTGATGTAAATCATGGACAAGCAGGAAATAGAGGTGGTTTAACAGTTTACGATAACGGTAATTAATTATGGCTTATTTAATTTTTCAAGATAATAATTTATATACAATTGCAGCTAATGACGCTGACAAAAATTCCTTGCCTTTGGTAAGTAGTCATATTGTAAAAGATGTTTCAGAAAGTGATTTTTTAAAAATTAAAAAACAAACATCTCAAGCAAAGTTAGTTGATGGAAATGTTGTAATTGAAGATTCAAATCAAACGTCCGATAGATTTAATGAAGTTTCTCTAAAAGGATACCACGTTGAAGTTTTAAAAAAACTTAATGATTTTTTAAATATAGATACAAATTCTACTAAATCTTTATATAATGATATTTTAAACTACAAAAATTATTTAGAGAATTTAGATTACAGTACAATTTCTTTACCGATGGTAAAAACTTGGGAAGAGTATTGTGATGATAATTCGATAGCATACATTAGTCCTTTACAGATAGGTTAGTTATTTGTATGTTCAGCTATGTTTGAACAAATTATAAAATTTGTAGCTCCTGAAGAATATATAAAAAATAATCAAGATACATTACCTACTCCAATAAAATTAAACATACCTGATTGGTATAAAGAAAAAGAATTAAAACATGGAATGGAAAAATTTACTATAAAAGGTTGCATGCCTTTTTTAGACGCTTTAACATCAGGTTATCTTCTTAAAATACCAAGTGATTTTTATGTAGAACATAATGTAGAAATTGATGGTAAAAAAGCTACTGGAGTTACTTGCCCAAATAGAGCAAGAAATAATTTAACTGAGCACATTAATATTAATTACGAAAATATACCTGAATACCATAGATCCTATCAACTTGGAAATAGTCCTTTAGTAGAAAAAAATAAAAATTTACCTTTTCATAAAATTTTAAACCCCTGGGTAATAAAAACTCCACCAGGTTATTCTTGTTTATTTACACCTCCACTAAATAATAAAGATGATAGATTTGAAATAATGTCAGGAATTGTTGATACAGACACTTTCCCTTCTGAAATTAATTTTCCAATTGTTTTTAATGGTGATAAGTACCCCTCTTTAAAAACTACTCTTAAAGTGGGCACACCATATGTGCAAGTAATTCCTTTTAAAAGAGATAATTGGAAAATAAAAATAGAAAATACTAATAAAAAAGAAAAAAAAGAAACTGAATTTTTTTTAGTAAAATATGTGATTGATAATTATAAAAAAAAATTTTGGAATAAAAAATCATGGAAATAAAAAATACTTTATTAAATTATATAAATGTTTTTGACGATTTTATTCCTAAAGATGTTTTAAAAATATTTGACAAAGTTTGTAAACATCATGAAGAATTTTCAGAAGGAAGAGTAATAAACAATTCAGCAAAAGGTAAAGTAGATAAAGATTCTAGAAATGTAAAAATTTGGGAAATGGAAAGTTTATTAACAAAAAGTTTTACACAAGTACATTGGACAAATTTCTTTTTGCGTGCATTTCAAGAGTCTATAAATAGATATGCAATAAATTTAAACATGTCACAATCTTTTATTTTACAAGATATTCAAACTCTTAAATACAATGTTGGAGGTCATTATAAATTTCATGTAGACAATGGTGCTTTTAATCATAGAACAATTAGTTGTATTTTTTTTGTAAATGATGAGTATGAGGGTGGTGATTTATTATTTAAATTTCCTAACGAAAAAGAATCTATAAATATAAAAAAAAGAAAAAATAGAATGATTGTTTGGCCAAGTAATTTTTTATATCCTCATTGCGTTACTCCTGTAATAAGTGGAGAAAGGTATTCGGTTGTAGCATGGGCAAAATAAAAAAAAATTTCAAATATAAAAAAATTAAAAACTTTTTTAATAAGGAAGAGCTTGATATATTAAAAATATACTGTGAAATAAAAAGTAGGACTTCTACTGAAAATTTTAATTTAGAAAAAAACTGGGGTCAAGGTTTTTATGGAGATTATTTAATGGAGTCTTTTCTTTTAAAAAAGAAAAAATTTATGCAAAAACAATGTGGAATAGATCTTTTACCTACTTATAGTTTTTGGAGACTTTATACTAAATTTCAAAATTTACCAAAGCATAGAGATAGGCCCTCTTGTGAAATAAGTGTGACTGCATCAATTATGAATGACGGTACTGATTGGCCAATCTATGTGGATGACAACCCTATACTTTTGAAACCTGGCGATGCTTGTATATATCTTGGTTGTGATTCACTTCATTGGAGAGAAGAATTTAAAGGTGACTATAATGCTCAAGTTTTTTTTCACTACGTAGATAAAAAAGGTTCAAATGCAGAATATTATTTGGATAAAAGACCTTTTTGGGGTATGAATTATACATTATGATTTTTAAACAAAAAAAAGATGGATCTTGTGATCTTATATTTCACGATGATGAAATTAAAATTTTAAATAAATATAAAAAACTTCATTTATCAGAAGAGTTTACAAAACATTTTAGTAATACACTTTTTAAAATAGCTCATGATTTAACAATGAATTTAAAGGAAGAAACACAAAGATTACAATCTACTGAATTAATGGATATTGTTGGCGAAAAACCCAAGGATATTTAAAAACCTTTTTATTTAAGGTATAATACCCTATGCCTCTAACAAAAGTAGAAATAGCCCCAGGATTTAATAAACAAGTAACCGCAACAGGAGCAGAGGGAAAATGGACTGACGGTGACTTTGTTAGATTTAGGTATGGTTTACCTGAAAAAATAGGTGGTTGGGAACAGCTTGTTAATGCATCTTTAGTAGGAGCAGCAAGAGAACAGTTTGTTTGGGCTGATTTAGATGGTAGAAGATATGCTGCAATAGGCACAAACAAAGTTTTAATTATTTATTATGAAGGTGCTTTTTACGATATAACACCATTAGGTACAGCCATAACTGGTTGTACGTTCGATACTGTAAATACTTCAGCTACCGTTACTGTAAACAAAGCAGCACATACATTACAGCCTGGAGATTTATTTACATTTACTTCAGTAACACCTCCGACAGGTGCTGGATACGTAGCTTCAGATTTTGAAACAAATAGCTTTCAAGTAGTAACTGTTCCAGACAGTGATTCATTCACTATAACCATGGCAAGCGCAGCGGGGACAACGGTCAACGGAAGTGGATCTGCAACAGTCAATCCGTACGTAAGCGCAGGTGCTTTAGGGTTTACTTATGGATTTGGTTGGGGAACAGGATTATGGGGTGGAGGTCAACAATTATTTGGAACTCTTAACGGAGCTTTATTAGATGACACTGCAGGTACTGGAGGTGTAGGAACTTCTATTACACTCGCATCAACCACTGGATTTCCAACTTCTGGAACAATAAAAGTTGGCGCAGAATTTATTTCTTACACTGGTATATCTACAAATGATCTTACAGGGATTACTAGAGCAACTGCAGGTACAAGATCTGCGCATGCGTCTGGGTCTGGTGTTGAATACTATACTGGTTGGGGGCAAGCTTCTTTAGCTTCGACTTTGACAATTGATCCTGCATCTTGGTCTTTAGATAACTTTGGAGAAAAATTAATAGCTACGATTAAAAATGGTAAAACATTTGAATGGAATCCTATTAACTCAAACCCTAATGCCTTAACTACGCGAGCAACTGTTGTGAGTGGTGCACCTACAGTTTCAGTAATGTCTCTTGTATCAGATAGAGACAGACATTTATTAATGTTAGGAACTGAAACTACGATTGGAAGTGGTGGTACACAAGACAAAATGTTTATTAGATTTTCAGATCAAGAAAATATAAGTGATTACACACCAACATCAGTTAACACGGCAGGTACTTTTAGAATAGATGCAGGTACAAAGATCGTAGGAGCTGTAAAAGGAAAAGATTATACTTTAGTGCTGACAGATAATTCTGCTTATGTAATTCAATTTGTAGGACCTCCATTTACTTTTTCTATAAGACAAGTAGGTTCTAATTGTGGAGCAATTGGACAACACTCTATAAAATATGTAAATGGTGCTGTCTATTGGATGGGTGAATCTGGTGGATTCTTTGTTTATGATGGTACTGTTAAATCTTTACCATGCCAAGTTGAAGATTTTGTATTCACAAGTAAAGGAGATAACCTTGGAGTTAATTATCAAAATGGTGAATCAGTATACGTAGGACTTAATCATTTGTATGAAGAACTTACTTGGTTTTATCCAAAAGCAGGTTCATCTTTTAATGATAGATGCGTTACTTACAATTATCAAAGCGGTACCTGGACAACGGGATCTTTATCTAGAACTACTTGGACAGATGCTAATTTATATGATGTACCTTACGCAACCGAATTCAATTCAACAACAACACCAACTTTCCCTTTAATTCAAGGTGTAACAAATTTAAATGGAGGGACTATTTATTATGCTCACGAAGTTGGAACAGACCAAGTAGATACCACAGGTGCGAAGACTACAATTCCAGCATTTATAGAATCTGGAGATTTTTCTTTAAATATTGAAGGTAATGGTCAACTATTTATGAGTATGAGAAGATTTGTACCTGATTTTAAATTGTTACAAGGTAATGCTCAAGTAACTATTCAACTAAGAGATTACCCAAGTGACACCGAAGCATCTTCACCTTTAGGACCTTTTACAATAACATCAACTACTGATAAAATAGATACAAGAGCTAGAGCAAGATTTGCTAGTTTAAAAATAGCAAACACCAGCACAGATGAAAATTGGCGATTTGGAACTTTTAGAGCTGATGTACAACCCGATGGTATGAGAGGATAATGGACGAAATATTTTTAAGAGATTACGCTAACAATATATCACAAGCTCAAGAGCCTCTTGGAATTGCAGCTGTACAATCTCAACCAGGGTTTGAAAATTACCAACCAAGTTTTGTTAACCAAGACTTAACTCCTATGAGTTTAGTTGATGATAATAAATTACCAAACTTTAAAAACATGGCAAAAAACGTTGCTACAAATTTAGCAAAAAATTATGTTGTTAAAAAAACAGGTTTAGAGGGTATTAAAGGAAATATACTTAGTTCAGTGCTTAGTAGTAATCCTTATGTTACAGGTTTAGCAACTATAGGATCTTCTCTTACAGGTAACTCTCTAAATATTTCAAATATGTTAGCTCAAAAAAGAGCTGAAAAAAATTATGAAATGAATCAAAAAAGAATTCAAAATCAATTGAACAAACAACAGACACAAGCAATACAGCAAAGATTAGATTCGCAACCTGTATCAAATCAAGATCAAGGAAGAGGACAAGTAACTTCTTCTCAAACATCTTCTGCTCCTCAAAGACAATCTAGACAAACTTCAGGACCAGGAGGATTACATAGTGGGTATTAATGGCTAGAGTAGATATAGTAATTCCTGAACCATCACCTAAATATACACAGGAAAATCAAAGACAAGTAACTCAGTCTTTACGAACGATGCAAGATAAGTTAAACACTTCTTATCAACAAGAATTAAAAAATGAACAAGATACATTTAACTGGTTTATATCATGACGATTAGATACAAAAGCGATACATTTAGTTTGACTACAACAAACGTCACTACAGTTTTAACATGCCCAGCAGATGCAACTGTACTTGTTAAAAACTTACAAGCAGTCCATGATTCAGCTAGTAATGTGGATACCCATGCCTTGTTAACAAAGTCAGGTGGTTCAGCTGTGAAAATAGGATACAAAGAACTTAATAAAGCTCAAGCTAACATGATAGAGGAAACTTTATCTATGGAAGCAAGTGATGTTTTATCAATGCAAGCAGGAACAGCTAATGAAGTTACAGGTGTTGTAAGTTATGCTCTTATAGACCGATCACAGGAAAATGGATAAAATACCTATATTTCAAGATTCAATTATCTTTGGTTCTATAGTTAATCAAGAATTAGATAAAAATATTTTAGATATTTTAGATAATGAGATGAAAAAAAATGAAGGAGTATTTTATACTAATAAGGGTGGTTATCAAACTGAAAATATATTTCAAGAAAAAATAAATAATTTTTTACTAAATAAATCAGCTGAATTGCTTGTTCAAAATTATAATTTAAAAAATGTAAAAATTAATCTACTTAATCTTTGGATTAATCATAATTTAAAAGGTGATTATAATTCACCTCATATACATCAAACATCTAACTTTTCAGGAATATATTATGTTGAGGTTTCTAAAGAAGGTGGAAATTTAATTTTTTTCAGAGGAGATAGGTCAAATCAAATGTTAGATATACAATCTTTTTTAAAAGATAAAGATTTTCAAGAAGAATTTCATATCAAACCTGTAAAAAATCAACTTATAATTTTTCCATCACATTTAATACACATGGTAACTCCTCATTTAGATAATAAACCTAGAGTATCTGTTTCATTTAATATATCAATAGAGAAAAATGGCTAGAAAATTTAAAGATTTTGTTGAAAGAGATAAGCCTAGGAAGAGACCTAGAAGACATTGTAAGTCACCAAATAAAAAAAAGAAATTGCAAAATAATAAAAAATATAATAGACAGGGACGTAGACAAAAATAATAGGAGACTTAAATGAGTGATTTACCTAAAATTCCTGCTGTAGCCACTGAAATTATAAAAAATAAAAGAACAGGAAAAGTATATGCTAGTAAAGCTGATTTTGATGCTGATGTTGCTGATCCCGACACTGACACTACTGTGGATGATTTTAGGCAAGACCTTGAAATTAAAGTTACTAGAATTGGTGAAATGGGAGCTTTAACTAAAAAATAATGCAACCTCGTGGAGCCACTGAGCTACAACATGAAATGCTTGAAAAGCATGTTTCAAAAGAGTTATTAGATCAAGTACAAATATGCACATCAATACCTGGTAAAGTTCCATTAGATTCAAACAAGTTAAACATTCTTTGGCAAAAAAATTCTTGGGATCAACCTAACCTTCAAAAATTTTTTTCTAATAAAGAAAGACATAAAGAATATGATTGGTACGTATTTAACAGTCATTGGAATTATGAAAAATTTAGATATGCTTTTGATATACCTACTGAAAAATCTGTTGTTATTAAAAATGGTATAGATACTTTTCCTGTAAGAAAAACATATAAGAGAGGAACTCCTATAAAATTAATACACCACTGCACTCCATGGAGAGGTTTAAATGTTTTATTAAGAGCTATGCAAGAAGTTGAAAACCCCCATATAAAATTAGACGTATATAGTTCTTGCAAAGTATATGGGTCTGAGTTTTCGGATAACACTGAAAAAGATTTTAAAGGATTATATGAGCAAGCAGAAAAATTACCTAACGTAAACTATATTGGTTATAAACCTCATGAGTATATCAAAAAAGTAATGCCTAACTATGATATGTTTGTGTACCCATCTATATTTGAAGAAACATCTTGTGCGTCAGCTTTAGAAGCTTTAGCATCTGGTGTACATGTAATAACTAATAACTTCGGAGCTTTGTACGAAACTTGTGCAGAGTGGCCAGTATACATTAACTACTCAAAAAATTACGAACAGATGGCACAGGATACAGGAGCAGCTATTAATGTTGCAGCATCTTATCTACATGAAAATTTTATGCAAGAACACCTACAACAGCAACAAGACTTTTATAAAAGATTTTATAGCTGGGAAAAAAAGGGAATGGAATGGACAAACTTTTTGAAAGGAGCTTTGAATGAAAGAAACAATAAATGAAGACACTTACCAAACATTAAAAGAAGTTGAGGTATCCTCATACGAAAAAGCTACTCTTCCTATGTGGAAACCGGACACCGGACAAAAAGAAGAAAAGAAAAAAATTAAGTCACCTTATAACATTATGATTTGTACACCTTGTCATAGTGATGTGACTATGCACTACACACAAGCCCTTTTGGAACTGCAACAACTTTGTATTAAAAAAGGAATAAGAATTACATTTACTTTATTAAAATCTTCTTTAGTTACTCAAGGAAGAAACTTATGCGTTTCAGCATTCTTAGAATCTAACTGCACCCATATGTTATTTGTAGACTCTGATATATATTTTAGAGCAGAGTCTATTGTTAAATTGTTAGATTTAGACAAAGAATTAATATCTATACCTTATCCACTTAAAACAATGATGTGGGATAAACTTTATAAGAAGTGGAATGATGGTGAAGTCAAAAACGCTGGTGATATACATAGATGGCTAAACACCTACCCAATGAAAGTAGCAGATGCTGATAACATAACTTTAGATAGTGGTGTTATGGAAGTAACTCATAGTCCTACAGGATGTATGTTAATTAAAAGATCAGTGTTTGACAAGATGATAGAAAAGTATCCAGATAAAAATATAGTTCAAAAGACAGTGATAAATGGTGAGTATGTAGATAGACCTCATTTATGGAACTTTTTTGATTGTATACACGACCCAGAAACTAAGACTTATTTAGGTGAAGATTTTTCTTTTTGTAAGCTATGGAAAGATATTGGGGGTAAATGTTATGTCTTTGTTAATGACCCAATCATTCATGTGGGCGAACATCAGTACGAAGGATGTTTTAGAGACGAGTTGAAACTCGCTAAGTAAAATGGTATTATTTCATACTTAAGATCTTAAAAGGAGAATTTAATTTTATGCCCGGACCATTAGCATTTTTACCATACATAGCAGCAGCTTACGGTGGTTATCAAGGATACAGAGGAGCGAAAGAATCAGGAGCAACGGGACTTGGAAGAATACTTGGTGGTATTACAGGAGCTTACACAGGATACAATTTAGGAAGTATGGTTCCAGGAACAGTTCCTTATTCTCAATTAGGACAAAATTTTGCATCTTTAAAAGGTTTACCAGGACAACAAATTACATCTCCTTTATCAGCTAACACAATTACTCAAACTCAAAATAAAGGTGGAAATTTATTAGATATTTTGAAAAGACAAAAAGCTGATGGAACAGGAATGGAATACAGTCCAGGAAAAGTTTCAGCTGCAATAGCTGCTGCATCTTACTTTGGTGGTGCTTTTGATCAACAACCAACAGATATTTACACACCAGGTTACAACATGAGCTATTTAGAATTACAAAAAAATAGACCTGATTATACTTATATAGATCCAACAACAGGACAAGAAAAAGCATACGAAAAAGTTTATGCCCCAGAAGAACAAGGTTTAGGAGATCGTAGAATAGGTCCTTACTCTATGAATGTTCAAAGACTAAGAGTGGGTGGTATAGCAGAAATTAAAAAATTTAATGAGGGTGGTGTAAACTATCTTCCATCAAAAGTTTCTCATGACGAAAACGATGCAAACAATTATGTTAGAGCGTCAGGTTATGTTGAAGACGGAGCAGGCGTAGGAGACAAAGACGAGGATACAATGTTAGCTCAATTAGCGGACGGAGAGTTTGTAACAAGAGCAGATGGAGTATTAGGTGCTGGAATCATAGCTGGAGCTAATCCAAATAGCATGAAAGATATGCGAGAAAAAGGTGCCCAATATTTCTATGAACAACAAAAAAGATACAAACGTGTATTTGATTTATTAAAGGATAGAAATGGCAACAGCGAACAAAAAACAAATTAAACCTTTAGTAAGTATTCTTCCTTTAGAACCTAAAGACATAGAAAGGTTTTGGCCTTTAGCAGAATTTATGGTAGCGGAAGCACTAGCTTTCTCTGGTAAGTATGCAGATTCCGCTTGGGTTATGGACGAATTAAAAAAAGACACTATGCAATGTTGGGTTATGTTTGGTTCAGATGAATTTGAAGAAAACAAAGTATTTGGTATTTGTGTTGGAAGAATTGGTGTTATGCCAAATTATAATCAATACGAGATTGTAATATGCACAGGAAAAAGAAGAGAATTATGGGAAGACAATTTAATAAAAGCAGTTACTGATTTTGCTACTGCTAATAAATGTAAAAGATTAAGTATAATGGCCAGACCTGGTTGGGAAAAAGTTTCTAAAAAATGGGGATGGAAAAAAAAACACGTACAACTAGAGAAATGGATATAATATGAGTTTTTTTGGAGGAGGAAGATCACAATCAGCTGCAGCGCCAAGTTCACAAACACAATTTGTAAGAGAAGCACCAGGTATAGAGGAACGTAAAATAGAACTAATGGACATTGCGAGACAAGTCGCACAAGATCCTATTAATTTACCAGACTATCAAGTAGCAGGTTTAGGTGCTTTAGAACAACAAGGTATTACAGCAGCTGGAACAACAGGTGTTGGAGCTGGAACTGTGCAACAAGGTATTAATCAAGTGACAGGTGCAGCGGCACCTATTGGTGCATCACAGATTCAACAATATTTAAATCCATATCAATCGTATGTAACAGGAGAGATTGCTAGACAATCAGGAATTATGCAAAACCAATTAGCAAACCAAGCAATTCAATCTGGTGCATTTGGTGGAGGAAGAGAAGGTGTTCAACAAGCAGAGCTTCAAGGAAGAACTTTAGAGGCTATGGGCAGAGCACAACAGCAAGGTTTCAATACTGCATTAGGTGCAGCTCAAAGACAACAACAAGTTGGTTTAATGGCAGGTCAGCAGTTAGGTCAATTAGGTGCTGGTCAACAACAAATGGCTCAAGGCGATATCAATCAATTAATGGCAGCAGGTGGTGTTCAAAGACAACTTGCTCAGTCAGCGCTTGATGCACAAAGACAATCTACATTACAACAACAATATGAACCTTACCAAAGGGCTGAGTTCTTAGCTAACTTGTATGCTGCGGGACCTAAGTCTTCTTCTCAAGTTACAATGGGTACACAACCATCTACTAGTCCATTAGCACAAGCTGTTGGTACTGGTATAGGAGCATTTACAGCATTCCAAGGTATTAACCCTAACCAGAAGGCCTAGGGGGTTCGATGTCACTTAACAAAGTTTTAAACAGACCTATGTTTAGGAAAGAGGCACTTAGAAGAGGTGTGCTTAAAACTATTAATGCAAACACAGGTATTATGGTTGGGCAACCGACCGCCTCTGCTCAAGTTCCAGCTTTAAGAAAACCACCAACATTTATGGAAAGAATGTCTGTAAGTGCTCCAGGAAAATTTGCAAAATCAATTTTTAACATTCCTTTTGCAGGTGGTTATTATGGTGGAGAAAAAGTTGCAGAAGGTTTGGGTATTAAAAATCCATTATTACAAATGCCTTTTGGTATGGCTGGAGGTTATGCTGCAAGTAAAGCATTGCCTGCTTTAGCAGCGGCACCTGCAGGCATTTCAGCAGCCCTAATGGCAGGTCCTGCATATCTAACTATTGCAGGCGCAAAAGAAAAAGAAAGAATTGCAAAAATGAGTCCAGAAGAAAGAGAAGCTCATAGAAGAAAATCTATGCGGTTTGGAACTGAGGGTTATTTAACTGATGAAATGTTTAATCAACAATTAAAAACAAAACCTATTGAGGAAAAAGTTGAGGAAGATAAGAAAATAAAAGAAGGTAAAAAAAGATCTTATAGAACAGGTTTTGAAAACAGAGCTAAACAATTAAAAGCTGAAGGCGATCCACTGCTACAGGACAACGTAGCTAGTGCAGATGACATAGCGGATTTAGATAAATTGCAAGAAAACTCCTTAGGAATGCCTCCTGAAGGTGAAGATGGAATTACTAATTACACAAACACTTTGGAAGAAGATAGAGAAAGAAGAAAAGCGGAAGAACTATTAACTGCCCCAGAAAAGAAAACTTTGAAAAATGAAAACACAGCTCAAGGGAATAATGAAATTACTTTAGGTGGCCCATCGGATGATGTAGATTTTAATAAAACAATTGCACTTGCTAAAAAATATCAAGAAGAAGTATTTAAAAACGAAGGTTCACAAGCAGGTTTAGTCTTTTTAGCTAATCTTGCATCAGGATTATTAACAGGTACAACAACAAGATCTGGTATTGCTGGAGCTATGGAAGTATTTGGTCAAGCAATAGGGCCTGCGGTTAATAATTACGCAACAATCAAATTAAAAGAAGGTGAGCTAAGAGCTCAGAATAGAGAATCATCTTTAAACGCAGCATTAGATCACATGAAATTTTTAAATGATGCTGCTATAGCAGAAGCAGAAAATAGAAAACCACCTGAAATTGATCAATATGGAATTATCCAAGTTAGAGGATCTGATGGAAGATTAAGAAATTATAAAGGTATAATGTATAAAAATGGAACTGTTGGTATGCCAGCAGGATTGGATGCTAACGGTGTTGAACAATATGTTCCTGTACCACAAGGAGCTCCAGTAATCGCAAGTGACGGAAAGGCTATTGGTCAGTTTGAAAACTTTTTAGAACAAAAGAATGTAGACAAAAGATTATTTGATATTCAAGATGTATTAGGAAATAGATACAATGCATTATCTGTAACTAGAGATGTATTAAAAACATTAAACCAAATTGATGACTCTGGCGAAACTGTAAAAGCCGGTGCTGCATTATCTATTGATCAATTTACTAGAAGATTAAGTGGTGTTGCAAAAGAAGTATTAGGGTTTGAAGTATCCTCAATGTCGTTAGATGCTTTAGAAGCAAAAGTAGCTGAATTACAAGCAGATGAATATGCTGCAATAGATAGAGATCCTGATTTAAGTGATGCAGGTAAAGAAGCAGCTAAGAAAAATTTAGATAGTAAAAATTTAATAAAACAAGCTAAAGCTAGATTAAGTAAAAGAGGAATGTTATCTGGATTATCTAGAGAAGAACAAGAGAAACTTGCTGTACAGGAAGTTACACTAACTTATGCACTTGCAAACACATTTAAAGACCAAGATAGATTGACACAAAGAGACGTTAATGCTGCTAAAGAAATCGTAAATATATTCTCATTAACTAGATCTTCTAAAGATGTTAAAGCTTCTATTGAAGCAATTGGAAGACAGCTTGAGTCTGATATTAGAAGACAAGAAAGTCTTTACACAACAGCAGGTGGATTAGAAACTACACTAAAAGATCTAAGAAGACTTAAAAACTTTGAAGTGTTTGAGGGAGAAGGTGGTGTTGCTTCACAATTAGCAGAAGACTTGAGTTTAGAAGAGATAGAAAATATTATTGAAGGGATAAACTAATGGCTTCCTTAAAAGATATTCAAGATCAAATTGATAACAATACTTTTGATCCAAGTAAATTAAATGCAAGACAAAGACAAGCAGTGGATGAAGCTATAAAAAGAGGACTAATCACAGGTCCTTCAATGTCAGAACTTCAATCTAAAAGAGCAGGTGCTGCAAAAGATGTAGCAACTATAGAGGAGGCTGTCAAAAATCCTATCGGTGTAAGATTACAACAAACAGGAAGCTCATTAGATGGTAGATCAGAAGCAGTCCTTGCTGGAGATCTTATAGGATCTATTACACCTTATGTTGCAATGAGAAAAAAAATATTTAGTGCAGCTAAATCGAAAGTACCAGGAGATAAATCAACTGGACTATTTGCTAGAACTAAAATGTTTAGTAACTTTGCTGATAAACTTACAACAAGATTACCAGGTAGATTTAAATTACTTGGTGGTTTAGCAAAATTAGTTGCAAAAGTAGCAGACCCAACTGTTGGTAGAGTATTAGCTAGTCCACTCGGAAGAGCAGAAGTATATTCTGTTTTAGGTGGTACTGCAGGTGCGGGTGCAGGTTCAGTTACTTATGACATGTTGAATGAAACTGTTGGAGTTGCTGCAATGGATGCAATAGCATCTGATATGGAAAACATGAGTCCAAAAGAAGTCAACACAGATATGATGGCTAACGCTGCAGATTCTATGTTCACAGCCCTAGCATGGAACGCTGGAGCTGCAACATTAACACCAGTAATTACAAAAGGTTTAGGTAAGGTTGGAAGATTAATGATTGGTGCTAAATCAAAAGACGCAAAAGAATTAGTTAACATTGCTAGAGATAAGGGCTTGCCACTACCGATAGTAATGACTGCACAAGAAGGTACAGGTCTTCTTGGTGGCTTTGCAAGTAAATATTTTAAGGTACTTGGTATTATGCCATTTATTAATGGTATTGGTAAAGAAGCATTACAAGGTGCAGAACAAAAAG
>WLWE01001001.1_pt1 | contig 22714 bp, 25 predicted proteins | sample 6718301 | NCBI WGS metagenome assembly WLWE01 (sample SAMN12718691, study PRJNA515312) | sponge metagenome | isolation source: marine sponge | host: Mycale hentscheli | place: New Zealand: South Island, Marlborough, Capsize Point | collected 2003-05-01 | reverse complement strand
GTTTACGTCAAATCCGAGCACGTCTCCGCGACCCGTGACCAGCCCCACCTAAGCCCAGTAACTGGTTTTGTCTATGGTTGTGTCTAAGCCCAGTAACTGGTTTTGTCTATGGTTGTGTCTAAGCCCAGTAACTGGTTTTGTCTATGGTTGTGTCTAAGCCCAGTAACTGGTTTTGTCTATGGTTGTGTGTATGGTTGTGATGTCATCTAATGTATTAGTAAATGACTAAGGCAATGTATAAGCTGTTGTAAATTTAAATTTGTGGTTAATGATAACTACTATGTATTAAGTAAGAAGTAAGAAGCCCCGTAGTATTTTAAAAAAATCTATACGACTTAAAGATAATTAATAAATTGTAATATAAGTATATTATAGATATAATTATGTCACAAGAAAAATCAACCAATCAAATCGGTCATAAAATTCGTGAAGTAGACGAGCGTATCATTAAAATGAAACAAGAAAGAGAAATCCTATCCACCTATAACTCAATCTGTAATTTAAGAGAATTAGTAAATGAAACCCATAAAAACCTAAGCATTGACCTGCCCGTATGTGAAAAAATAGAAATCATTAATGATTTCCGTAAAAATATCCCATCCCATTTATCATCTCTGTCCATTAAAACCGAGAGTGAACCTGGAATGGTAAAAAATTATGGAACTAGCCACTATAAACAAGCCCCAAATCATAACGGAAATTATCGTGTTAGAAACAATGACGGTCATAAATCGGATCGTTCTTTAGGACGTAACGTAAGTAATAACAGTGCTCCATCTCTGTGGGTAAGTGGTTTTAGTGAGACCACCAGTCAAGTAGATTTACATAATTTATTTTTACCTCTAGATGATAAACTAAGCCAAGATCTAGTGGTTCACCGTGGTCATTATGCGTTTATTAACTTTAAAGATCCAAGCGCCGCCGAAAGCGCCCAATCCAGATGCTGGAACCTAAATGGAGAAATCCTAGAAACTAACGTCAGATATCCTCGTACCTAATTCTCTATCAGCTTTGTAAAGCTGAAGCAAACGAGTAAACTCTCTGGTTGGGGGGTGGATGGATAATGAACTGGTTACTGGTGAATTACTTAAAAGTTAATAATCATCTTAATCATCTTAATCATCTTAATCATCTTAATCATCTTAATCATCTTAATCATCTTAATCATCTTAATCATCTTAATCATCTTAATCATCTTAATCATCCAGAGAGTTTACTCGTTTGCTTCAGCTTTACAAAGCTGATACAAAGCTGAGTTTAAATTCATCGTTTTTTAAAGTCAAGACAGAAAAATAGAAAAATATTATTAAAAGACATAGCAAAAATGTCTTTTAAGAAATTAGCGTTAATCATGGGATTAAATTATACCGGTTCTAGTCACGCCTTAGGAGGCTGTATCAATGACGCCCACAACTTAAATCAGTTACTCCAAACCTATTTTAGTTATAGCGGAGATAGTATCACGGTAATGACGGATGACACCAGTGGTGACCTCTATCCAAATAAAGCCAATATCCTCAACCAGTTAGAAACCCTAGTGAGTCGTGTCATCTCTGAAGATATAGAGGAGGTCTGGATCAGTTATTCCGGACATGGAAGTCATACGGTAGATAGAAATGGTGATGAAGTGGATCGTCGTGACGAAACCCTCTGTCCATTAGATCTCCAAACCGCCGGAATGATTAGTGATGATGTCATCAGTGGTTATTTAGCCCGGATCCCAACCAGTTGTCGGGTAGTTTGTATCTTTGACAGTTGTCATAGTGGAACCATGGGAGATCTTACCTATAAATACGTCTATGATAAGACCAGTGAGAAACGTAAACGTGTCCGGAAACGTGTCAGGCAACGTATCCGTCGTGGACGTCGCTATGTCTATCGTTGGGTAAATAAATGGGTCTGGCAAGAAGGAGAAGAGAAATGGGTCTGGTCTGGAGGAAAGGTAAACCAAAATTCCAAAGTATCCTGTCCCATCCTGACCATCAGTGGTTGCCGTGACCCCCAAACCAGTGCGGATGTCTTTAATAGCCAAATCGGACGTTGGGGAGGAGCCCTAACCAATGCATTTATTAATGCGGTCAAGTCAACGGAAAAAAGTTTATCGTGTCAAGATCTCTGTCACCATCTTAATGAACACATGAAAAATGAAAAATTAAGTCAAAAACCCGTATTATGTAGTAGTTATGGTTTAAATAGCGACAATGTTTTCTTTAGACGCGCCCGGGAGGACAATTGTTGTATTCAAACTTAAACTTTGAAAAGTTTAAAATCAAACGAGTAAACTCTTTGGTTAATGACGTTTTGGGTTATTGGGTTAATGGGTTAATGGGTTAATGGGTTAATGGGTTAATGGGTTAATGGGTTAATGGGTTAATGGATTAATGAGTTGGGGGTGGTGGTTTGTTGGTTATTGATTAAGAGGGGGTAATGTTTGATATGGCGACCTGTTATGTGTCGTCAGTAGTTGAAAGCTAACTCTATCTCTATCTCTATCTCTAACTTTCTCTCTTTTTAAAATCCCATCTGGTCTAGTTTTACTAGGTTGGGTGTCCAGTGTATCCAAGACATTTTTACAAGCCATATTAATATTCTCCTGACACTCATTACTTCTAATATAGTCTCGGCAGACATTTCTCAGTAAGACGATAAAATCCGGTCTCACATGTACCGGACGTAAATGTAGCATTCGTAGAGTGGTTTCCGCCACAATCAGCAGTTCTTTTCCACAGGTGGTAATCCCATCCATATGTCGGTAGATGGCTTTAATCAGTCCGGCAATAGTAATATCTAAATTCTGAAATTGAAATCTAGGTGGTGGAGGTCGTTGTCTATTGGGAGGAGGTAAGATATCATCTGGTGGGGGACTATTAGGTGGTGGAGGTCTAAATCGTCGTCCGGTTCTAGCTTTCAGTTCTTTCGTTCTCTCTCTGACTGTCAGATCCATGCTCTAATTATTATGACACTCTAGATCTTTAAACCCTATTAAGTCTCCCAATTTAACAATTTTTTCCCAAAACTATTCTAGTTGTTCTAGTTTAATTAATAATTATTTAAACTAGATAGCTAATAGAGATAAAGAGAACGAGATGACCAAAGTAGTCACCTATGTAGACCTGTTTTGTGGTCTCGGAGCCTTTCATTTAGCCTTTGACCGTTGTAGCACCCCTGATCTCCAGTATCAGTGTCTCTTTGCCTGTGATATAGACCCAAATATCAGAAAACTATATCATGAAAATTTCGGTCTAGTGCCAGAAGGAGACCTCCATCAGTTAGAGAACCATCAAATACCAACCGCCGATCTATTATGTGCCGGTTTTCCCTGCCAACCCTTTAGTGTCGCCGGTCAGAAACAAGGTTTTGCCGATCCACTCCAAGGTACCCTGATCCATAAAGTGATAGATATTCTCCGGAGTAAACTAGAACTCCAGTGTCCGATCCCAACCGTCATTTTAGAAAACGTAAAAAACATCCTAACCATGGAGGAAGGAAAACCTTTTCGCGAAATCGTCAATCAACTAGAAAATCTAGGTTACCATGTCTCCTATCAACTAATAGACTCCAAAGATTACGGTTCTCCCCAATCCCGAAAACGTGTCTATCTAATAGCTAGTCTCCACCAACCCTATCATTTTCCCGAGATTAAGCTACCGATGTGTCCAGTCTCCTCTATTATAGATTTTAGTCATGAAACCTATCTAGACTATAGTAAAAAATATAAACTAGTGCCCTGTCCCCCGAACCGAACCATGATTAAATACCGTCTGTTTAATCTAAACACCGGAAAGGGTGGTTATCAGGGCTACCGTGTCTACAGTATTGATAATTACGGTCCTACTATTTGTGCCAATTCTGGTGGTCCCGGTGCCCGAACCGGTCTGTATCTAATTAATGGACGGATACGTACCCTGACCATTGGTGAGACGTTAAAAATGTTTGGTTTTCCAAGTGACTATCAATACCTTTCTCTAAAATATCCCAACCAATTAATTAGCTATCTAGGAAATAGTATTGTGGTGGAAGTGCTATATCCACTTATCAGCTTTGTAAAGCTGAAGCAAACGACTTCCAGCCCTGGGGTGGATAGTGGTTAGTTGGGTTGGATGGATAATCGTGTTGCTAGGTTGCTAGGTTGCTAGGTTGCTAGGTTGCTTGGGAGGTAAAAATTGAAATCCCTTAAACCTATATAAATATAGAGCCAAATATGCAGACGGACCAAAATCAAAAGATAAAGGTAACGACCCACAGTTGTCAAGAATACGACGTCCAGAACACAAGGTCGGTCTTTGACCCAGACCAGCTCCTATATCGCTGTAACAAAAACCCAACTAACTCAGCTAAGACCAATTCCGAAATTAAAGTGATTGAGGAGCATCTTCCATGTAGCGCTCAGGACCTGCTGAACAAGAAACTTCTTTATAATTGGAACGATGGAGATGATATTAAATCCGCCCCGATTAACCTCCGTAGCTTTACATATCATTTTAAGGGTAAGCGCTTAAGACATCAGGCAGATGAAAAAGACTATCCAGTGATGAGTGGTGTCTATTGTCTAACAGATGGGCGCTTTTTTCCAACTGGAAACGGTAATACTTTATGTCAAGCCTATAAAATAGGTAAATCCAAAGACGTACTGGGTAGAATCAAAATCTTAACTGGACAAGAAACCTTTATTGGTGAGAAAGGATCAACCCCTTATTGGTGGGAAACGCCACATTATACTGAGTTAGAAACCGCCATTCATCAACACTTAAAGGACAAGAAGGCGGCTCCAGGACAAGAAAATGGTCGGGAATGGTTTCTACTTAGTGAGACTGAATTACAACAGCTAAATGACTGGATCCAGACCCTTTAAGATAACCATAAAAATGAAACCCCAAACCCCCAAACTCCAAAAACCCAAAATCCCAAAATTAAACTTTCCCGAGTCCCAAGTTTAAATCTATCTCTAGTTATATATGGTAGACTCTTCTCTAGAAACCGATTATTGTATCCTAAATTTTGAAACCCAATCCGGGACAACTTCTAATATCCAACCCGATAATAGTGATAATAGTGACAACAGCTATTTATTATATCTTCCAATAAATGGAACCATAATTAACATCATTAATAGTGATGGTCGTGCCTATCGTTTTCAGGGTTCCGAAATTTTAAAGGCTAAAGACTATATCGCCCCATTAGACGATCCTGGAAGTGCCACCTTAACCAGTCAAAGTTATCAAACCAACCTAATCTCCGTGAAACGCATCTTGACGGAACAGGTCTATGGCTCTGTGCAGCCATTTTGGCCTTTTTTACATTCCCAATCACCAAATCCAGATACCTATATTGTTTTGAAATTTAACAATATCAAACTCCAATCCGGTTTAGCGGTCGGTCCCCGAAATCAGGTCAACGTCAATATACTGACCAAATGTCGTGATCGTGATCGTGATCGTAATCAGGATCAGGAATAATCCTTCCGGATAAAAAAAGAGAAAAGATATTTTTATTAAGCACTCCTTAGTCTTAACACAGCCCCTAAGTAAAGACAACCTGTGTCTTGACTGAGACCCCCGCCCGATCCGGAAAGTTAATCACCATCCCAACCGGCATCTGTTTCATGCGTAGATAACGCTTACACTGTTGTACCGCCTTATCCATGGACCCCCGGGTATCCGACACCGCCTTAAGTTCCAGTAGCACCTGACGTCCGGTACTGCGTTCCGTCAACAGGATATCAGTTCTGGCATTGACACCATCCCCCATCGGCTTTCCCCGATAGCTAATGGTGTGTGGGATCTCCGAGCAGAGCTGATATTGACCCTGGCTTATATGGTCTAACTCCGTCTTTAGGGCTTCTTGAAACACCTTCTCATTCCAGCCCCAGTCCATGCTGCGATAAACTGTCCGCGCCGCCAGTCTGACCTGAGTCAAAATGTTCCGATAAGCCGCATTTTTAACCATTTTGCTAATCAGGTGGGAAGCCATGATTTCCCGACACCGGTTTAGTTTTTCCGATTGTGCCTCGGTTAATTGATAAGAAGTGTCCGGAGCAATATGTGGGCGTTCACTCATTAGCCTGGCTACCATGGACCAGAGTGCCAGCTCCCTGGCAGGCAGCCCCTTCCAGTCGGGAATCGCGGTGAGAGAAATCTGATCCGTCTCGTTCTTGACCAGACGGTGCGCCGATTTGCCCGAGAAGTTTTTCCGGGTGTCATTTTTCAAATATAGAGTGGTGGTAGCAACGGTCAGAGTGGCACTTTGTGCCGCGGCTTTGGCTACTGCACAGGCGCGGTCCATCGCGAGTTTCACCTCTGGTTGAATAGGTTGAATAGGTTGACTTGTTTCACTTGTCATCTTGTCTTGTCTTGTCAGTTGTACTAGTGGTGTTTCGCTTTGTAAAGTCAGAGCTTCAATTTTATCCGACTATTATTTTTAATCACTAGAGAGGTTCCTCTAGTGTTAGCCCACCTGAAACACGACGACAAAATTGCCTCTAGTAGCTAGGTCACCTTTAATCGGCATCCCCTTTCCCTTGATAGCCATGGTTCTTCCATGATATAATGTAAGACCCTTAGTAGAGATTTCTACTTGTTCGTCGCGGATCGGAGTGGCAATGGTCGCCTTTAAGGATTTGCCTATTTGGGATCTAGGTATTTTCCAGGTCCAAAGTAAATCATTATTATCCCGTTTAAGATAGGCATGTGGAGTTTCCTCTATGGTAAATTCCACTTCGGCTCCATATTCTTTACAAGGAAATGTTATTTTGGTCCCCGCCTTCCAACCCGGTTTCACTTCTATGGTAAATATCTTACTAAAGGGTTGACCCCTACTAGTAGTAGCGGAAAACCGTAACCGCTTTTGACCCCCATTAGCTAGTTCTGACAACGTTAAAGGTAGTTGGCGTTTTAACCTACTAGGTCTAGCTGGAGATCTCTGACTAGTAGCAAAATTTCCAAACATGCCGGCTAGATCATCCCCAGCAAACATGGTTTTAAATAGGTCATCGGCATCCATCATACCTGAACTACCCCGCCCACCAAAATGAAATTTCACATTAGCACCACCCATCCCAGGCATTCCACCCATCCCAGGCATTCCACCCATCCCAGACATTCCACCCATCCCAGACATTCCACCCATCCCAGACATTCCACCCGCACCATTAGCCGCCGCCGTCGCCTGTTCTTGAGCTACATTTTCCCCATACATATCATAGATATTGCGCTTTTCCGGATCACTTAAGATTTGATATGCCTCTGAGACCTCTTGAAAACGTTTGGTAGCGTGTTCCTTATCCTTATCCGTCTTATGACGATCCGGATGCCACTTCAGGGATTGCTTTTTATAAGCCTTTTGTATTTCCTCTTGACTCGCCCCCTTATCAACTGATAAGATGTTATAGTAGCGTGTATTATTCATAGTTAATTACTTATATCTAATAAATTATTTAAATAGTTATGATAGTTAGAACCGTTTTAACTGTCATGCTAAGAGGGGGTGTCAGTAGAAAGATAAATATCTTAGCTATAGATAAAAATGAGCCAATACCTTGATCTAGAAAAACAAGCCTTTGGCAATATTCCCAAAAAAGCCAAATCCGTCTTTACCTTTGATAGTATCCATCTAGAAAAACTACTTGAAATCAGTCAGTACAGTATCCTAGCCTTTTTCTTGGCGCTGATGGCTAGTAACTTTATTAATAGTCTAATGATTGAGTCTAGAATTCGTCTCCGTTCTACTAAGACCCCTGTTCTAGTAGCCAAAATAACAGGTTACACCCTGTTAATTGTCATCGCGGCGAAATATATTCCTAAGATTATCCATGTCGTCCCCTTTTTAGGCTGGTGGGACCCCCACTATAAACCAGATTCACATGGAGAGGCTACCTATGGTATTTCCATGGCTATGGGTCTGGCCTTCTATACCGTCATGTACAACTATTTTGGTATGGTCAGTGAATTATCCTATCGTATGGCTCCCGAGGCTCAGGAACTAACTAGATCTGCCACCCCCATCTGTAAGATGAAGGATGGCTCCCATGTCCAAGCCTGGGCTAGTTGTGACCTACAAGGTCTAAACCCAGTCTACCAAGAGATTGACTAAACAAAAAACAAAAACAAAAGTATTTTATTAACTTACCATCTATTTACCTGTCTATTTACCTGTCTATTTTCTCTCTAATCCACTAGAAGACTTTGTCATGTCGTGTCCTCTATTGAGTTAGTACACCAGGGGCGTACACTCACCAGTCACGGAATTGATGGTGCCCCACTGTGCCCCCTTTGCCATGGTGACGGGATCCATCAGGTAGGCTTCGCCCGTTTCACGGATCCAGCCGACCATCTTGCCAGCCTTTTCCATGAAGCCTCCCGTTGCCCAGGCACCCGGGCGCTCCTCGTCATCATCAGAGTCATCATAATCGGAATCCTCCTCGGACTCTTCATCGGAATCCGTATCATCGTCGTCCATGTCAAACTGTGGAGTCTTTTTTGCCCCCGCCTCCAGCTTAGCCACCATCTCCGTGCGCTCCGCCTCTAGCCTAGTCTTGAGTGCTGCGGCTGCCTCCTGTTCCTGCTTTGCCTTGAGTGCTGCGGCTGCCTCCTGTTCCTGCTTTGCCTTGAGTGCTGCTGCTGCTTCTGCCTCTTGCTTTGCCTTGAGGGCTGCGGCTGCTTCTGCCTCTTGCTTTGCCTTGAGTGCTGCGGCTGCTGCTAGTGCCTCTGCCTTGATAGCCGCGGCTGCCTCTCCCTCCTGCTTAGCCTTGATAGCTGCGGCTGCTTCTGCCTCCTGCTTAGCCTTGAGTGCTGCGGCTGCTGCTAGTGCCTCTGCCTCCTGCTTAGCCTTGAGTGCTGCGGCTGCCTCCTGTTCCTGCTTAGCCTTGATAGCCGCGGCTGCCTCTAGAAGCTTAGCAGATTCGTCTTCGTCTTGCTCGTCCTCGTCCTGTGTCGCTGGCTCTTCCTCTTGGGATACCATTTCTGTCGCTTCGTGAGATACCATTTCTGTCGCTTCGTGAGATACCATTTCTGTCACTTCGCGTGCCTGAATGTAGTTGAGAACAAATTCCTCCCCCTCTAGAGCCATCGCCGCCACCACCGAGTGTGTCAGTTCGTGCTCCGCCGGCAGGTTGCCATCTAGTGCCTGTTTCATGTCCTCTAGGGACTGGGTGTCAAAGAATTCAATGGCACCCTCCCCCTCTCCCGACGGAATGTTTTCGGCTGGTACCAGTTGTCCACAGTCGGTCTGCTCCACACACTTCCACTTGGGACCCAGAGTAATCTGTCCGGGGACGTAGCGTCCCAGGTGCTCCCAATTGTAAGTGTGCTTGACAAAGCAGCCCTGTGCCTTGCTACAGACCAGACAAGAGCCATCGGGTCCGTCCGATGTCTTTTTAGATAGCTTAGTGGTGGCGTGCTTGGCACAAAAGTCACTACCCATCTGAGGCTTGGCGGTACACTGACCACCCCAGCCCTGCGCCGGACCAGTTCCCCACTTGCGGGCGCAACACTGACCCTCCACAATAGGACGACAGTTATGAAGCATCAGCTCCTCGGTCGGGATAGCCGTGGTATTGCGAACCCGCTGAGTCTTGGTCGTGACAGCGGCGCGGACGTGTGGCTGAAGTAGACTAGCAGCGCGCTGGACAATGTCCTCCGAGTCGTTGAGAAGTCCATTCTGCTGAAGAATATCCAGCATAAAGGTGACTTGTTCGTTGGTGAAAGTAACGGTTGCCATGGTTGAATGTGTTGATTGGTTGATTAGCAGTAAAAAAAGGGTGTAGTCTACTACTCAAATTTTTCTCCTAGAAATAGCGCGCTTGGCGCGGCGCCCAGCCCGAGAAACTTACATGGCATGTTTCTCATTCCACTCCCGCGCAGTACGGTCGTGTTTGGCGCGGTCGTTGCGGAGCAGAGTGGCAATCTCTGGGACTAGTGGGTCGTCTGGATTCGGGTCAGTCAGCAGTGAGCAGATAGAGAGTAGTACCTTGGAAATGGTCAGCGCCGGACTCCATTGGTCCTTCAGAATGTCCAGACAGATGCCCCCTGTGGCATTGATATTACAGTGGTAGATTCTAGTGGTAAAGTTGATCTTCGGGGGCTTAAACGGATAATCCGCCGGGAAGTGGATGTTAAGAAAGTAGACGCCCCCGGAATAGGGACTGTCGTCGGGTCCCATAATAGTAGCTTGCCAGTGAAAGAGGTCGTCCCCGACGGGTCCGGCACTACAGTTGGTGGGAGGGTCGTCAGCTAGGTCCTTTAGTTCCTTGTTGATGCGCTTAAGAGCCATTGGTTGTTTCTTGATGTGGAAAAAAAAGAGCGCATCTACCCTCAATTTTTTATCGATCTCTCCTCTCCTCTCCGCTAGTGCTTTATGTCCTAAGTAGCCGCCGAAAGTCTTGATTGGTCAGTCCCAGCTTTCTAGTGGTCCGGCGTCCATTGCTGCGAAGCTCCTCTTCATCTAGTAGATCCGCCATCAGATTCCTCTTGCTTTCCTGTACCCCCATGATACGATCGTCAATCACCGTCTCGCCCTCTGGAGCCTGAATGGCTAGGCGCTTGACAATGACGTCACGTGTTTGCCCGAGACGATGGGAGCGTGCCATGGCTTGAATCTCGTTGCAGGGATTCCAATCGGGACTGTTGATATAGACCCGTGAAAAGGCTTGAAGATTAAGTCCGACCCCTCCCGCCTTGATCTGGATCAGCGTCGTCGGGGGCTTAAGATACTCCCCGACCTTGCCCATCAGCCCTCTAGTCAGTCTAGCCCCGGAGGCGCCCGCCTGAAAAGTGTCGGTGCTGGTAAAGTTTTCACCCGAACACTGCTGGAGCATTTCTTGGCGCTGAGTGGCATTCATGGAGCCATCTAGCCGCAGACACGGCATTCCCCGATCCACCAGTAGCTGCTCTAGAATGTCCATCTCCTCGGTGAATTGACAAAACACCAGGGCGGATTCGTCTGGATGGGTCTTGATCATCTCTAGCAGGTGGAGGTGCTTGCTTGAAGCCAGAGGCTCACCCGTCTCCTTGTCTAGCCACTTGCCAAAGGAGCGCTTGTACTTGCGGGTAAAGCCATTGAGTACTAGCTGTGGATGCTGACTGGCTTGGCGGAGCCGAAGTAGCAACTCAAACTTGACGACATTTTCCTCACTGGCGCTGAGGCACATGTCGGCTAGCTGGCTAAACTCACGCTTGACATTGCGCTGGACCTGGAGATAAAAGTCCCGCTCTCGCTCGTTGCTAAAGGGTACCATGACGGTTTCAATTTCCAGAGTCGGGAGTTTGTCCTTGAGAACCGCCTCCTTTCTGCGACGGAGCAAGTGGGAGCGGATCATAGAGACGACATCAATGCGATCGCGAGTGTCAGACGGGAGTCCAAGAACAAAGCGAAACAGGTTAGCCGTCTCCTCACTGGTATTTTGAACCGGAGTTCCCGAGAGTCCCCAGCGAAAGGGAGCCCGCAGTAGCATGACGGCTCGGGAAATCTTAGAGCGCCGTGTCTTGATTTCATGGATCTCATCTAGAATGATGCGGTTCCATTGCCGGCTAGCTAGAGTTGGCTCTACCCGAACGACACCATAGGTGGTAATCACCAGCCGAGCCATTGGAAAGGTTTCGCGGTTGCGAGTGCCATGGTGCACATAGACGGCATGTTGTCCGAGTAGTGCCCTGGCTGCCTCTGCCCACTGTTCAATGATACAAGTCGGTACCACTACTAGGGTGCTAGTTGCCGGCGCCGAGGTAGCCACTAGAGAGAGTGCCTGATAGGTCTTACCACATCCAGGATCGTCTGCTAGCAGTGCGCCATTGCCTTGTGCCTCGTGTTCCATCATCCAGCGGATCCCGTCCACTTGGTGTGGGTGGGGCTTTTTACCAATCGCCTCTAGTGCGGTTTCCGCCTCCCGGAGACGTTCTTCTACGTTGTCACATGATGCCATCTTGCTCTTGTTGTGCTGTGTTGTTGATAAGGTTGTTTGGTATACTATACCAAATCTAGGAAATATTCAAATTTTTAAGAAAAAATAGCGCGCTTGGCGCCTAGCAGCGCAGAAAAATGGTGAAACCAACCGACTAGACTGGCTAGAAAATAGAAAAAAAACACACACTATACTACACTACACACACTACACTACACACTATACTACACACACTACACTATACTACACTACACACACTACACTACTCACTAGATTACCTGTCTAGTCCTAAGACTTTTGCTGCGCCGCCAGCGTCTCCCAAGGAAGCTTCTCCTCTGGCGAGAGCGCCTGCCAGTTGGACTGAATCATCTCGGTGATCTCCTGCTTCTCCTTCTCGGGGTGCTGCGCCGCTAGGTCCTTGGCATGCGCCTTCTTGTAGATCTGGTAGGGCGAAGAGCCGCGAGACTTCTTGGGCGCCTGGCTAGCAGGCTCCTGAGTAGGCTCGGCTAGGCTAGAAGCAACCTGAGTAGGCTCGGCTAGGCTAGAAGCAACCTGAGTGGGCTCGGCTGGGCTAGCCGGCTCCTGGCTAGGCTCGGTGGGAGCCTTCATCTGGAGCAGTGCCGTGACTGCCTCTGCCTCTGCCTCTGCCTGTACCGGAGTCGTCTGGAGCGTCGTCGGCGCCGAAGTCGTCTTGATCAGCGCCGGCACTGGCAGAGGAGCGACTAGCGCCGCCTTCTCCTCCTCCATCGCCTTGGTCGCCTCAAACTCTGCCTTTTCGGCGGCGGCAATGTCCTTGTAGGGCTGCTGCTCGTCATCGGACAGCTGCTTCCACTGCTCACTCAGCAGCTTGCTAAAGGCGGCAAAGTCAGCCTCGGGGTGAGCCTCACGAAGTGCCTTGCGGACCTGCTCATCGCCCTTGTAGAGCATGTAGCCGGTGCGAGCGCGCTTGCGCTCCTTCTTCTTCTTGGGCTGCTTCTTCTCCTTCTTCTCGGTCTCGTCATTCTGGTTCTCCTTCTTGGGTGCTCCCGATGCGTACTCAGCCAGCTCTGCCTCATGGAGAGCCTCAAACGGAGTCTTCTCCTCGTCCGTCAGCGCCTTCCACATCTCGCCCATCTTCTTGTTGGTCGTCGGACCATCAGAGCCTGGGTGGGCGAGGCGAAAGGCTGCCTTGACCTCGGGGTCCGCCTTCCAAATCTGGTAAGTAGAGCGCGCACGAACGCGTCCCTTCTTGGCAGGCTTGGTCTTGGCGGCAGGCACCGGGGCAGGAGGCTGGACCTCTGCGGCACTGCGCTGAAAGAGAGCTACCAGACTGGCAATCTCCTCCGGCATCAGCTGAACCGCTGGCTGGTCTCCCTGACAATCCGCCGTCAAGGCAGACTGAAAGGCAGTCGCGAGCTGTTGCGTGTAAGCGTCAATGGTCGTCATGTTCTCGGTCGGGGTGTTGATTGGTTTAAAATACCTCTTGTTATCTACCGCCGAGAGACCTTCAATTTTATCCTACTCTGGGGATAAAGTAGCGCGGCTGGCGCAGCGCCCGACTAGACTGGCTAGAAAAAAAAGGACCCACAACCCCACCCGGCGCATTCTAGCTAGCCGTAAAAATTGAAGCCATGTACTAGAAGCGACTAGAAATCAGCGACTCCCCTTCTTCACGACCACCCTGACCAGATGCTAGCCAACTAGTCTCAAATTTTTCTACTGAGCCAGCGCCACCAGCGCACCGAAATGCGCGGCACCGCACTGGGGGCTGACCGTCTAGTTCAATTTTTCCTAGCGGTGCAGCGCGCTCAGCGCCCCTAGCTAGAGTCTGCGCCAGCAGCGCCAAAGACGGTAAAAAATTGACGGTTGGACAATTCCAGTAGTCAGTGTTAATTTTTCTACTGAAAGACATCATGTCTAACACTGAGCACACTGAGCAGCCCACCTCGCCGACGTACGCGCCGACTTCTCCTGCCTATCAGCCCACCTCTCCAAGGGAGAGTGAGCGTTCTGAGGAGCGGACCCGCCGCCCCGAGCGCAAGGTGAATACGGACCCAAGGACGACGAGCTTTATTATTGGACGGCACCACGAGAACCTGAAGGATATTGGCTCACGCCTCAAGGCAGAGCATGGAGAGAGCGTCTACATCAAGTACATCCACCCCCGGTCCATGGAATTTGGATTCTGGAAGATTCTGTCACGGTCCGAGGAGGCAGGAGCAGCCGCGGAACAATGGCTCCGCCAGAAGGAGGCAGAGTGTGTGGCTGCTATTGCGGACGGCAGCTACAAGCCGAATGGACGGCGCCGCGATGATCGGCGGGATTCTCGTGATTCTCGCGACCCTCGTGATTCTCGCGACCCTCGTGATTCTCGCGACCCTCGTGATTCTCGCGACCCTCACCGCAGGCATCACCCTCGTGACTCTCGGGACCATCGTGACTCTCGGGACCATCGCGACCATCGTGACCATCGTGACCACCGAGACCACCGAGACCACCGAGACCATCGTGACCATCGTGACTCTCGCGACCACCGGCGTGACCCTCGCAACCACCGGCGTGACCCTCGCAACCACCGCGAGGATGGAGAAGTGGGTGGACGCCGTGATGATCACTTGGTGAGTGGTTGGCAGCGCGTAGAGAGCCGGCACGAACGGCGCTAGATAAGAAGACGGATATCAAAGGTAAGTAAAAAGCACTAGTTATGTTGTAGTATTGTTGTAGTATTGTTGTATACATCCTTTTTTTCTATTTTTCTAGCTAGAAACATGAAATTAAAAATTTGAAATGTGTGGTTTCTCTCATCTCCAAATTATACTCATCACCCATGCAGATTTTCGTAAAAACTTTGACTGGTAAGACCATCACTCTTGACGTGGAAACCTCCGATACTATTGAAAACGTCAAGCAAAAGATCCAGGACAAGGAGGGGATTCCACCCGATCAACAGCGCCTAATCTTTGCGGGCAAGCAGTTGGAAGATGGTCGGACTCTCCAGGACTACAACATTCAGAAGGAAAGCACTCTTCACCTAGTGCTCCGTCTCCGTGGCGGCTGGTAAGGTAAGGTAAAAGTAAAGTAAGGTAAGGTTCTAGGTTCTAGTTGTGGTTCCCATACTCTTTTTTTTCTAGTAGTGTCCCAAGGTCTAGTTCCGATAAAATTGACCCACTACTAAACTAGACCAGACCCCCTATTATTAACAAATCATGAAGAACAGCAGTCTCTCACTCTCCCTCTTCCTGGCACTCATGACTGTCTCTAGTCAGGCAATGAGTTTTCTGGGAGTTCATACCTGTCCACAGGGTCACGTCTGTGTCTACAAACGCGGTGGAGCGCTTCTCCCAACCAGCAATGGACCCGGCTACCACTTCAAGGTACCTCTAATCACCAGCCACCATCCAATTCAGACCACGTGGCAGACGGATCATCTGGCGGATGTCCTGTGTGGTTCTAGTAAAGGTGGTCTGGCTCTCTTGGACATTGCCGTCGTCAATCGGCTATCCGACAATCAAGAGTGTGTCCTCCGAGCCGTTAGCGAACATGGCGTAGACTACGACCGACCCGTCATCTTTGACCCCATTTCCTCTTCCGTGGCGCAATTCTGTAAAAATTACCCACTGGAAGACATCTACATCCGGGAATTTGACAAGCTAGACGAGGTACTACTCGCCGAGCTCCAGAAAAACGTCAAGTCCTTTGAACTAGACGACTGCCTAGAGGTCAAGGAGGTCCGAATCCAGCGCCCAAAGCTAGACCCGGAGATGCGGAAGCGATTTGAAGCCATTGAATTGGAGGAAAAAGCCAAGGACCTAGCCGAGCAGAAGAAAAAGACGGAGCGCATCAACTTGGAGACTCAGCTGCAAAAGGAGGTGATGGAGCAGGAGCGCGAACAAAAAAAGCAGGAGATTTCACTTCAAACCTCCAAAATGACGGCAGAATCCGATGCGGAACGGCAGCGAATCATAGACGACAAGGAGCTAGCTAGCAAGAAGAAGGCGGCGGAGGCAGAGCGTTACCGACTAGAGCAGATGGCGCAGGGCAATGCGGCACTCCACACCCCGGAGCACATTAAGCTAGAACTAGGACGCGCCGCGCACCACAATGCCAAGTTGATCTTTGGCAATGTACCGGAGAATGCCCTGATTGGGTTGGCGGGGCTGACGCCTGAAATGTAAGTAGACAAGTTTACCAATGTAGTTAGTGTAGTTAGGCTAGTGTAGCTAGTGTAGCTAGTGTAGTTAGTGTAGTTAGGTTAGTGTAGTTAGTGTAGTTAGTGTAGTTTTTTTTAGCTTTTAAAAAAAATGATTTAACTAGACCTCATGTCTTTAGTATTACTAGAGACACATGAATCATCAAAATCATCAAAATAATCAAAAAAATCACTCTTTAGACCCAGGGTGTCTATTACGATGGGACTCTCGTGGCTACTGGTATTCTGGAAACCAGGTTTCTACCTATGAAATTGTCAGCCGTCTTGGACATCAAGACACATCTATTCCCAAGGCGACCCGAGAGAAGAATATTACCACCATCTATCAGGCGGCTAAATCCGATCCAGAACGATATGGTACCTATGCCGGTTTAAATAACTGGTCTCCTACCTTTACCGATGCTCAACTTAAAGCATTTCAGGAGCTGATCCAGAATAATACTAACTAAATAACCAAAAAAAACAAGCTAACTATTTTTTTTATTTTTATTTCTACTTACCTGACTAACTAGAAACTGTCTCTAGCAGCGGACCCAGTTCTCTGGAACAAACAGCTCGGGGTTAAACCTCGGGTTGTGGAGAAAGCCAGTATTGCGGAATTGGGGGTTAAAGCCACCGGCATTGGCAATCAGGAAGCCCTCTACCGTAAAGTCCTTGCTCTGCCCATTACCAATCAGGGAGAGGGGGTCACCGGCATTGACGACCACTGGGAGCATGGCGAGGTCCCCGAGCTCCCCGAGCTCCCCGAGCCCAGCGAGAACATTACCCTCTTGCCGCCCCTCACCGACTGAAAAGTCAGATCGGTCTCCGGCTAGCTGTCGGTACCTAGCCACCAGCTCTGCTGGGAAATCCCCCGGAGTGTAGATGCACATCTTGAGGTGAATGTTCTGGTGAGCCGTGTTGTGGTCAGCTAGAACCTGTTGGACCGCTTCAAATTGTGTCTGGAGCAGCAGATTCCGGAGCAGCTCCGGACACCCCTTTAGAAAGCAACCCGCCCCGAGTAGAGCGGATTGAATGTAGGCACACTGACCCTCTCGGAGTCCATAGGTGGCACTCTTGAAAATCAGATGCCACAGCTCAGAGAAGCGGGCATGGTAGGCGCTCTTGATGGCACACACATCATGGACCTGCCTGCCGCGATGCTCCCCGGTATTTCTGTTAATAATGGTGTCATAATCTGCGGTGCTAGTAGTTTCTAGGTTGGGAGCCCAGACGTGAACCGCGCGGGCATCGTATTCCGGAGTCTCTTGGTGCGCCATGACCCGAATGGGTCCGGCAATGGCATAGCGAGTCTCACTAACCTGTTGTCTGGTCATGTGACTGTTGGTGGCGTCCTTGTTGTAGCCCCAAGCCCGTTCTACGGCTTCCCAATTGACTAGCTCGTCCCTGTCTTGACCCCAATAGACGGGCTTCTTGTGAAGTAGCGCCTTGAGAACCAGTGGATCTTGCCGAGCCTCATGAGTCGGGGGCAGAAACAGACGGGTGGCTGTGTAGTAGGGATTGTTGTAGAAACTGGCGACAAAGTCGCGATGAGAGGTATCCCCATCCTTGCTGTGAAACACCGGATAGGTGTAGGCATCCAGATGCTGCTGAAAGGTGGTCACTGGCACAGTGGCACCAGTGGCACTAGTAAACATGGATCTGGAGCTAGCGGTGTTGCGTTCAGTGGCGGAAAAACTTGTCATGTGACGGTGAAGTGATAGTAAATAGTAAACAGTAGGTAAGTTAACTGGGGTCTCAATTTTATCTCAGCTAGATCAACTAGTGACTCTAGTCACCCTAGACCCCTAGACCCCTAGACCCCTAGACCCCTAGACCCCGAGTACGATCGGTAAAATTGAGTCTACTAATCCTGAAAATATAGCTTCTAAGCAAAAACCAACCACCTAGATGACCACTCAACTAGAACTCCGAACGGGTCAATTTACCATCCATGACCTACTTGGACCTGATGAGGGTCCCCCGAGCTGCACCGTCCACATTAGCGTCAAGACGCTCCGGTACCAATCCGGTGATCTCTTCTACGACCTGTCTTATCAGTATGAATACACTGGTGAATTAGCCCACCATCTGAACCCCTTTCACGACTCCCCGACGTCCGCGTCATCCCAGGGGGGAGACATTATCAAGAAAAACGCCATGACAGAGGGCATGATCGGGTATCTACTGATGTCCGATCAAGAGTTATCAAAACAATCTGGACATACCCACCCGACTGATTACCGTGCGAATATTATGCGCGCCCTCGCCATGTTCTGGGATTAGCGGAAGCTGACGAGATGAACTAGACCAGCTATAAGCTATAAGCTATAAGCTATAAGAGAAACATCGGGTCCACTGCCGGACCCTTGACTCTTGGAGTCACGATATAGAAATTACTAACATAGGGATCCGGTGTTTTAACAAAATAGCTGGCTCGTAGGCTAGTCGGATCAAAACTAACCTGATTTCGGTAATGGTACATCTGTCTAGTAGGTAGTAGGAATTGATCCAACCCCCCTTGAAAGCGGGAAGAATAGTAGGCGTTCCTTAATAAATGACTGGTATGTCTTAGCATCTATATCTCTCACTAGCTAGCTTTCTATAAATCATTACTTTTTTATGTTTATCACCAGAACTAGAACTAGAATCAGTCGGGTCAGAGCCAGTTAAAATTGAGTTACCCGCCCTCACACCCGCATCTAGTACTACATACTTACAAGTTTATTAGACAACCAGTCATGCCAAGACACACGATTGCCGAATTACGCCAGCAGTTGGTAGGACACCCTGCGGAGCCCTATCTAGTAAAGAGACAGACAGCCGTGGACCAGTATCTCAGCCAGTATCCAGAGTATTTCCCAAGCCTGGTCGCCTATTTCGGGCAGCCCGAGTTACAGCACCTGATCAGCGAAGATGAACAGCAACAGCTCCTGAACGGCAACTGTAAACTGGCTCTAGTTCTAGAGCAGCGGCTCCAGGAGTTGCTAGATGCGACCCCAGAGGCGAAAGCCTATTGCTATCTGACCCAGTCACTGGAAACCGCCCAGAAAGCCATTCACACACTTCATACCCAGATTGATGACTTTATCACCGCCGCCATCCAGGACTGGACTGGACCACAAGATCAAGACCCCCTCGCCTTTAGTCTGGAGTCCTTTATCGGAGTCGGCTGGTCAGCCGAGAGGCTCGCTAGTTTTAGTAAGAAGGAGAAGCGCTCCAATGACCCCAAGGCGATTTTAAACCTCCGGGATCGGGTCATTCCTAGCAAACAAGACTTTATCAGCGATAAGCAGCCGGAACTAGCCACCCGGAAGCAGGACTATATCTCTACCCGCACCTACCGCTTACTTCAAGACTATCTAGCTCTCCGAGACAACCGTCTCCCCGAGACGGAGCCAATGTATCAGGCTACCCTGGAGGTAGACAGCCACATGCATCTCGGGGGCAATGGTGATGGTGGTTTTGAACGGGACATCTTACAGGACCCTAAGCTAAAGGCACAGTGGTATCCTAAGCTAGTCGGGCTACTGGAAGCCCGGGGACTAGAGACCCGTCACCTAGGCTGGCTGACCGGACACTACTATGTCGTCAAGCATCAATCCCATCAATCCCATCAATCTAAGACCTGGTATCGTCCCGCCGAGACGGATCTAGTCATCTATGACACGGTGACTAAGCGTATTCTCGCCGTGGGTGAGGTCAAGTCTAACCCCTATGACCTAGGTCATGCCGACTATCAACTCCGGAGAAATCAGGTGATGATGACGGGAATTGCTCCTAGGGATCCCAGCCCACCCGATGCTAGGTTTGACGAGTATCTCGCCTGCCACCAGCAACCACCAGATGCCGACGAGTCGGATCCAAGCCAGACTATCGTCGCCCGCTATCTAGTAGCGGATCAGACCAAACTAAAAAAGCCCCACACCCCGGTGCTAGTCTCTAGTGACTGGGTGGATCCCATTCGCTTTATCATTACGCAACCGGAGGTCCATTACCCGGGTCGTCTACATGTCTCTAGTAAGGTGGCAACCCAGGTGGCGCACTGGCTCTTTAGTTCTTCCCAGACCCCAGAAGCCTATCTCCAAGCCAAGGTGGATGGACTCCAAGAGGAACTGGGTCTCCGGGAGCGGGAGGTGGTTTATGCCGAGAACCAGGTGTTTGTGGTCCAGCCGTCTGCTACCTAATAGCTGATTACCCTAATTAGCTGATTACCCTAATAGCTGATTACCCTATTTACTTTTTTATTATTTTATGTCACCAGCGTAGTGAAAGAAAAAAGAAATTTGATCACTTTTCTTGTTTCTTTTTCTTTTGCTGAATAATAAAAGTTAACCATTGAATACCTCTATAAATTATTAGGACTAGACTCCATACCCACTCCCAAGTTTACTCTAGAAGAGATCGCCCGCCATAATACCGTGGATTCCTGTTGGCTACTAGCAAGTGGCTCTATTTATGACGCCACCCCCTTTATCCTACGACACCCGGGTGGTCAAGAGGCTATCTTACGACGTGGTGGGGGAGTTCAAGATTGTACCGAGGATATGAATTATCATAGCCCCCGAACAAGACGGGTTTGGGAAAAGATGAAAATCGGCTCACTTAGTCAATCTCAGAAATAATCACGGTAAATTCATGCTTACCGGTAGGGAGTTGGACACTAAAGCCTCGCATCTCCCTCGGCGCCCCATTAATATGAACCGGATCAAAAATCATTATGGACGGATTGTCGGCGTAAACAAGTACGCTAGTGAATTTTTTTTCCTCCAAATGGGAAGCGGCAGATTTAGCAATCCGTAAGAAGCCCTGATCCGTGGGCGGCCAGAGTGGTGGCTCGGTGGTGGTGGTATCTATCTCGGGGTCATTGGTTTTCTCTAACTCTAACTCTAACTCTAACTCAGGCTGTGACATGAAATGATAAGTTATAATTTCTAATTAAGATGACGCACTATTTAAGTGGTTTTGGTAAAATAATTATTTTTCCGATAAAATAAATTATCGGGTGAAAATAATAATAGATAGGAATAGTATAAAATGAGTAATTTAAAGGAGTTAGATAATGATATCAAAGCCATTAACCTGACATTTTCCGATGGGGGGAATTCTATAACGATGAATCTTGAAGATGTGGGCAGGACAAGCAAGTACGTTAAGAGACGCACCGATAAAGATGATGGGTGGGAATTATATCCCACAACCGGCAACAATTGCGATGACCCCTTCAACATATCTGAATCTGAATCAGACTCTTGCAAGTTTTGGACGTTATCGACGAAACCGAAACCAGGAGAGCAATCAAACTCGCAGCTGTGGAAGTATAATTGTAGCTTTCTGTCTCAGACAGGGGATAAGACACGTTCATGCGTTTTGGCACCCGGAAGCGATGGACCACCTGGGATTACATTCACGCCGGTAAACCAATGATGGAACCTGTCTTTCCACCAATTCGTATGGTACATGCCCAACTCCCTACAGTATTTACAATTACAATTACAAATGCTAGCTCTAACTAAAGTTAAAACCCATGAACCGTAATATCATCATTTTCGGAAATTTCATTATCCACCAGAAACTTCCGGATCCCTTCCCGCTGGTCTCCACTTAATTGGATAATATCTCCTAATTCCTTATCATTCACCATGGCACCATTACAGTTAAAGGTTTTTTTAAAGCGTTTTAATATTTTTTTAAGTTCTAAATCGGTACTAAGACCCTGGACGGTGGTAATACACTTACGTCCATTACGTTGTTGGCATCTGAGGTGAATTTTCTCACCGGAGATGGCGGCAGCATTGGCAGCGTCCGCAAAGGGGTCAAAGGGGGATAAGTTAGAAATATCAAGTGGGTTGGTATTCATACACTATATAGATCTTACATAGAGCGACTTTATATTTATTTCACCACTCCATTAGAGAAAAGGGACCTAAAGGCTAAAAATAACCAGAGACGGCTATTTTTATTTTAAGGGAAACGGCTTTACTAGAAGTAAGCGAACATCGTGATGTCTACCCCGTCCCATACTGATAGTCATAGTCAACCATTTGTATCTGGGTTTATCTCTGGTTCTCTGACCCCACCGCCACTTCTGAGCACCACTCCGAGACGCCCAGATCCACTCTATCTAGACACCTATCTCTCTAAAACCCTATTTATCCTGATTCATTTCGGGCTGCTATTAAGCGGTATTATTATTCTAGTAGAACAATATAGTCAGATTACTGGATGTGAAGGTCATTTTCGCCTCTGGGGAATCAGCATTACTCTAGTGTATGGTCTCTTAACCCTAGCTAGCTATCTACGATGGACCTGGTTTATCACTCAGGTACCTAGAGACCGTGCCATCTGTCTAATAGTTAGCTCTGTGATACCATGTCTAATTGCTATTGTTGGCGGCTATGATGTCTTACAGGTACCCGAGGGGTGTCATCTCCAGAATATCTCTCATCTGTATGGCTGGAGTCTAGCCGTGGTTATCTTTAATAGTTTGTTGACCCTATTATTATGGTCCGCTAGTTTCTGTCTGTGTCGGAAACCGGATCGTTTTCGGGCAAATACGGCTCTGTTACATTTAGCCGATGATGGAATCCCCGACGCTGCCTACCTGTAGCTAAACTAGATGAGAAAAAAAAAGTATGTTTATTATTTTTATG
>WLWE01000997.1_pt1 | contig 22782 bp, 30 predicted proteins | sample 6718301 | NCBI WGS metagenome assembly WLWE01 (sample SAMN12718691, study PRJNA515312) | sponge metagenome | isolation source: marine sponge | host: Mycale hentscheli | place: New Zealand: South Island, Marlborough, Capsize Point | collected 2003-05-01 | reverse complement strand
CTTTAATAGTTTCTTGGCCTCAAAATCACCGCGCTCGGTCATGTCTTGCAGGTACCGCAAAAGCATACCTTCTAAAGTATCATCTGCAAACATTACACAAACTCCGTATCTGGATGCTCAAGCAACTTTTCTATTTTTCTCTCCGCCCTAATCTGGTCTGCCTTTTGTGAATTAGCAGGGTCAAGCAAACGATCTGAACAACTCAAACCCTCCAATGCAGTGCGAATTAATAAAAGCTCTACGTCATTAAATCTTATTTCTTTAGTCATTGGTATCTCCATTAATAATTTCTTTTGTTAATGGGCAGTGCATTTCAAAACATTTAAAAGCGGTTTTAGTAGACATCCAAGCCCTTTGATTTTCCTTGTAATATAAAGGATAATATTTAAGGGCTGTACGTTGCAATTTTCGCATTGGCTTGTTCGGGCTTTTTTCCGCCAATTCATAAAGTAATTCCATGCGGTCAAGATAATCTAAATCAAACATTTTTATATTTCTCCTTTGTCATTGTTTTAGGCATCCTTTTAATGCCCTAATGAAACGACCTTATACTATGCGTTATGGGAACACAATACCTTATTTTACGTCAAAATAAATCACGTCAAATTTTGACGCAGTTGACGTGACGTAGAATATATAATTAAATCAATGACTTATGGATTTACGTCAAGCACGTCAAAAAGTCAATTTGACGTAAATAATCGTTTAAAATCAATGACTTATTTTACGTCAACCACGTCACCCCCTATACAGGGGGGGGTATATACCAACCCCCCCTGACGTAATTGTAATCCTGCGCGAGAAGAAAAACGTAGGATTAAATAGTATTGACGATAGCTGTCAAAATGATAAACGTAGATGCAATAGCTATGAGGAGTACGATAGTGAAACTGACTTACAGAAGATTAATTATATTATTATCTATTGCTTGTTTGGTCATAATATATTTTATGATTAAAATATCGTAAAAGGAAAACAATGTCTAAATTTGGTGAGTCACGAAAGAATGGGTTAGCTGAACGCAGGATCACACCACAGCAACAAAAGTTCCTCGACAACTACGTTCATAAAGATTTAACTCAAACAGCCTCGGCTAGAGAAGCAGGATATAAGAACGCAAATGTATCCGCAGTCCAGCTACTCAATATGCCCAAAATAAAAGAACGGCTCGAAGAAATGAGATCCGAACTCGAAAGCAAATTCGGGGTAACAGTAACAAAGTCAGTTCGGGATATGCAACGGCTTAGAGATGAAGCTTGGGCTGAGGGTAACTATTCTGCCGCTATAAAGGCCGAAGAGCTCCGACTGAAGGTCACGGGTCTAATGGTCAACAGAAGCCACGTCACGCACGAGAATATCGACGCTATGACACGGGAAGACATAGCTCTTAAACTCCAAGAGTTCATGGATCGTGCTAAAAGCCGCATGATCGACATTACACCGAACGATGAAACGGGTAATACCACAAAAATCCAATAAATCCCTATAACTCCTTGTATCTTGCACCTGCTGAGATCGGGGTTTAACCATCGGGGGTGCCTCTAGCGAGGACTTTCCCCCTCGGAAAAGCCCCCGTGCTGGGGAAAACCGAGGAATTGTTCGGGTTGATCGGGAGATATTCCCTTCGGTGAAGCCGGGGACTGCTGGGCAAACCCGATGAATTGTTCGGCTTTACGGGGCGAAGCCCGGCATCGGATCGGAATCGGAATTAAGGCGCATAATTGTTCGGGATCGGAACCGGCAGTCCCCGTACACACATATATATTCATCGGATCGGAATCTTGATCGGATCGGAACCGGGGGACTGTTGGGCTCAAGGTGAACAATTGTTCGGGTTCTCCTGCTGTCCCGGCAGCCTACTGCTGTGTTTTGTGTACCCGTTGTGTTTGCAAGTATCCGCTGCCCTACTGCTGTGTTTTTTGTACCTGCTGCTGGGTAAACCCGAACAATTGTTCGATTTAGTCCCAGCAGGTGGCTGGCGTCCCGGCAGAAACTTTTTTTATTTTTTTACTTGACTTACTTCGCAGCGTGGGATAATAAGGGATTATAAGTAAATTAAAAGGAGCACACAATGCAAACTATTATGACAAAATATCTAGGGCCAACAGATCACCAAGGCTCACGATTTAAAGCAACGCACACTGGGGGCTTTACCTCAGTTACTATTCCTTATGATTATAGTATGAGTGCAGACGGCAATCACACAAGGGTCGCCTTTATGTTAGCCGAGAAACTTAATTGGGAAGGTGACTACATTGGAGGACATACAAAAGACGGTATGGTTTTTGTAGACGCAAGGCCAAATTATTCTTTTCACACTAAATCACGAGAGGCCGCGTAATGTATTATATGGCTTATGGAATGAACACGAACCGCGAATCAATGCGAGCTCGCTGTCCTGATGCCGAACCATTGGGGGGGTTTTACCTCCCCAACTATCGGCTCGTTTTTCGGGGGGTCGCAGACCTGATCCCTGATGATGACTGCGCGGCACCTGTGGTTTTATGGAAAATCACATCTAAGTGCTTACGCTCACTTGACGGGTTGGAAGGTTTTCCGACCTTTTACACCCGTAGAAAAATTAACGACTCAAAGTGGATTTGTTACTTTATGGTAAACAAAACCAATTACTCGGCACCGCACGACGGGTACTACAATATGATCGGGGAGGGCTATCGGGACTTCGGACTTGACGACTGGGCTCTCAGATTTGCGGCAGAAGAAGCGGGGTTTAATCATGTCAAATCAGCTTAAACTGCTCATTGACATTATCGGGGCGGTTTGTGTGTTCGCCACCCCGATAATGCTTCTAATCTTTTTTCATTAGAACGCCTCAACTGACCCAGCTCCGCGCTGGGTCTTTTTTTACCTGCTGGCGAATCCCGAACAATTGTTCGTGTTTAGTCCCGGCAGGTACAGTGATTCCCCCGGTAACCCGTCTGGGAAATAGGTCAGTATTACTGACTAATAAAAAGTAAACTTTTTTTAATTTAAGTGTTGACAAATAATCCTGGGTGGGATAATGTGGGATTACTAATTAATTATAAAGGAGCACATAAAATGGGAATGTTAGATTACGACTTAACTGACGCTTTAGAAATGCCACGGCATGGAAGCGCAGAAGATAGAGGGTCAGCCGATGCTTATTACGGCAGACAACCAGAGCCGCATTATTACGAAGGTGCAACAATGACCTCACCAAAAAGAACCGACCTAACCGAGGAGGAAAACAGAGCCTATTGGAAGGGCTACAGGGAACAAGTTGAAAGAAAGGATTGGGGGTAAAGATGAGCTATCCAAATAAACCAGAAAACAACGGCTGGGTTGATGAAGACTACGAAGAGATCAGCGAGGATGATCTTGAGTATCAAAGAGATAGTTACAACGATTACTCAAATTACCTATAGTAGTCAAAATTGTTGGGGGGAAAAGGGGAGCTTTCGAGCTTCCCTTTTTTTTTGCCCTCGAACCTGCTGGTAGGTTGAATCCCGAACAATTGTTCGGCTTTGTAACTTCGCAACTTCGGAACGAGCCATCGGGATCGGATCGGATCGGAGCATCGGATCGGATCGGGACATACATACATATATATACATATATACATATACATATATACATACATATATACACATACATATGCTCGCGCATTTTTAAAGGTGCGCCAAAATACCGGTAAAAATCCGGTAAAAATAAAACCGAATAATTGTTACTTTTTACTTGTCCTATGTTATCCCACATGGTAACGTATTTTTACGAACTTAATTATTAGAGGAAAAAACAATGACAACATCAATAAACAAATTAATTTCTGGAATAGAATTAGAGGGATCTTTAAATGGTAGTCGCTATTCTAGGGAAGATATTAGACGCGCAATAAACGCGGCAGATATAAAAGGCGTAATCGTTAAAACCGACGCAACGCCAAATGTCGATATAGAAATAGTATTCCCGCCTTTGGCATGGTGCGAATTTTCTAAAGAGTATATCAAAAAAGTTTTAGATATTCTTAATCAACATGGTGTTAGCGTAAATAGGCATTGCGGTTTTCATGTTCATATTGGCAACGCACCATTAAAAGATGTTGTTTCTCCAACAGTATTTTGTGGTAATAGCGCAAGAGCATTTGATAGAGACAATAACATTTCTACTCTTTCTAGTTTACTAGACGAACCATTTAACGCCGTTATTGTTAAAGATATTATGCAACGCTATTCATCTAACCAATATCAAATAAATTCGATGTTCCCAAGTTCGAGAACTCATAACAGCTATTGCAGAACATTAAATGAAATAATTTCTGGTGATACTATTGAAGAGCTTGCCGCTAACACTAGCGGCAAGTTTTCGGTTATTAACTTGCAAACGTGGTCGCGCGGTACAATCGAATTCAGACAAGCCAGTGCAACATTTGAATTCGATAAAATAGCGGCATGGGTCGAGTTCTTATTAACGCTAGTCGCGCATACTATTGATCACCGTGTTGAACTCGGTGATGCTAGCCAAGAGTTTACAACGCCAGAAATGCCATTTCGCAATTCATATGAGCGCAACGCAATCACCTATACTTTAATCCGTCGCAACGGTGGCGCATCTACTCAAGAAATCATGGATGCCACAGGCAGAACCGACCAAGCTGTTAGACGTTCAATTAGTGAGATTAGGTCGCGCCTATCTGCTCAAGGTTTCGACGCCACGCGCGCGGTTATACAACACGACCAAGCCACCTACGGTAATCGCTACGGTAGCGGTACACACTTGAACGGCTATGAGGTAGTAAGAGAATATGAAACGCTATCCACAGGCGCGCGTTTAATGCCTGACAATCGAATTGGTGGTGTATCAATATGGGCTTCAATATCGGATGAACTATTTTCTTGGTGGCAAGAGAGAATAGCTTACTTGAATTCAGTAAATTACTGAGTTCAAGTAAAGCATCGGAACATTAGAGCGCCAGAAATGGCGCTCTTTTTTTACAGGTACCCTAGACAATTGTTCGGTTTTTATCGGATCGGATTTCGGAATATACGACCACCCCAGATCGGCTATGTCTATAGCGGAGGTGACGTACACTAAGTTTTACTCAAACAATCACCCCAAAAAAAATTTTATAAAAAAAATTAAAGTTTGAACTCGAAACCAACAACAAGGCCGTAGTTGTTTTCCCCACTGATTGTCTCGTAGCTGGGTGAGATGAAAAAGTTTTCGATCTTGTAGCGCACGATGGGCGTTACTGCGCTAGACGAGTAGCCTGAAACGAAGCCGAGCTCTATTCGTTGATCCCAAGAGTATCCGAACTTTATTTCTTTAGCGGCGTAGAGGCTTAGGTCGTTGAGGGAATTGTAGTACACGCCGAATATTGTATCGTCTACGGTACATCTGGCGTGTGGATGCACGGCATTATAGTCACCATTCATGCCCAAGTGCATAGAAAATGCTATTAAAATCTCTAAACATCCCATTTTAGATCCCTTGACAATTTTTTGATATTATTTCATGTATAAATACACTACTCTAAAAAAAATTTTAAAAAAAGGAAAAAAATGCCTACGTTTAGAGTAAAGTACGGGGAAGTTTTTGAGTTTGAAGGTCAGGGGCCAGAGGAAGTTGTTCCTATTTTATCTTCCAAGCATGTAGCAGGTACCCTAGACGAGGTAGATTTTATGAAGCGTTCTGCTATGGAGATGTGCGAGTGGAATGGCAAAGATTATTATTACAACAGCAGAGAATTATTTGCAAAAAGTATGATGAAAAATGGTTTATTAGAGTATGTTGATTAAATTTCAATATTTTGTTAGAATGTTTTATATAATTTATTAGGAGAAGGCTTATGGCAGGATTTCCACCACGTTTTGGCACGGGCATGAGTCCTATGGGTGGCTTACAACCGACGAATCCGACTCCTACGTTACCACCTTTACAAACCCCTGCGGGCAATGCAGCTCCTCCCGTGGGGGCTCCCATTCCATTAAGCACTGGTAAGACTCCGGGTGTTGTTGGTTATGGTGGTAGTTCTGCGGGTCGTGATAATTTTAGTAAGTATTTACAGAAGATGAACACGTCTGCGCCTTTAGCATTGAACAGGGGTGGCCCTGTGAAGATGCGAGAGGGTGGCATGGTTCAACAGCAAGGATTTTTACCTCCTATGGATTTAAGCAGACCTGCTAGACCTCCGTTGTTTGGCGGGGTTATGCACATGGGGCCGAAAATGGGTGGTTTAGGTGGTGGTGGTATTTCTGGTGCTTTAGAGCCTCTTAAAAATTACATTACTACTCAGGTTCAGCAACAGAACAATGAGAAGATAGGCCCGTTTGTGGATGGTATTGTTCAGAATGTTGAGCAGGAGTTTGGTTTACAGTCTGGCGGTGGTATGACTGCTCAACCAGCGATTACTACTCAAATGCCATCGTTAGGTTTAGCTTATGGTAATTTCCCTATGCCAGCTTTGAATAGGGTTCCTTTTCAAGGCAGACCTAACCTTATGTCTTTTGCAGGTCTTCGAGATACTCGCATTACGCCTCGCGGTGGTTTTGACTCACCTTTCCGAGGTCGTGCGTTAGGTTATGCTGAGGGTGGGGCTGTTTCTGATTTAGATGATTTTGATTTTATTCAAGATGAGATACAGGCTGACATTGATGCTCAGATTGAGGAGCAACAGCGTTCAGATGATGCTGACGAGAGGGAGAGGAATCAAGCTGAGGCGGCTTTAAGGGCGGCGACTGAACAGAGGATTGCGGCGCAGTTTCCTTCTGCTGATGAGATAGAGATAATGAATACGGCGGGTTATGACAAGGAGCCTACGTCTTATCCGACTGCGGGTCGAGATAGTTATGCAGGTTTTGGTGGTGGTCAGTTATTTTCCAACAGGGGTGGTTTAGAGCAACCGTTTGACAGGACTAACAGGCAGATGACGAATTTAGGTAGTCCTTTATCTGATTACATAAACAATGAGAGTGCTGAGGGTACGTTTGCGGATAGTGATGTAATTGATTCTATTGATCTTTCTGGCGCTAAGGGGCCAGCGGCGGGTGCGGCGACTTTACCAGCGGGTTTCTCTGGAGGATTAGAGGATAATGCTGGTATTTCCAAGGCTATGACGGAAGCTCAGAGGAAGGCCTTTCTTGGGCCAGATCCTGTAAGTGCTCGAAACTCTTTAGCAAAAAAGATGCAAAATCTTAATGACATGGCGTTTTTAAGGAGTGAGCTTGGTCTTCCTGTTAAGACGGGTATTGGTTCTTCTGCGGATGAGTTTATAGGTGCTATGGGTGATCGTTTTGGTACGGACTTTTCATTAACGTCTGACCAGTTATATCCTGCGACTCAGGAGTTTAAAAGTAGATCTATTTCTCCTTTTGACTTTGATCGTTCTAGCCTTGATAATCTTGGCAATGTTATTGAGTCGAGTGGTTCGAGTGCATTAACGTCTGGGCCTTTAGGTGGTGATCCGTTTAAGCCTTTAAGGGGTGCGGGTATTGGTGGTTCGAGTCAGGGTATTCCTGATAATCTTGTGCCTACGTTAGACAGTTATGGCACACGAGCATTTAACGCATTTGGCGAGGGTGTGACTCCGGGTGCGCCTGTAGGTACGTTTGATTTTCCTCCAACGGATGAACAGATTACGGATAGAGGTTTTGTTCCTACGAATATAGCGCAACCAGCTATTAGTGTTACTGAAGTATCTCCTCCTGAAGAGGTAGATTTTATGTTTGGAACTGAGGACTTGGCGAATCAAACACCTACGCCTACTGGATTTGGTTTTGATGATGACGAGGAGTTAAGAGATTCATCAGTTATGTATAGAGATATGAGTCTTGATGAATTGGAGCAACTATCTTTAGATGGTGATGAGGGTGCTTCTCAAGCAATAAGAGATAGATTTGATGATATAAACGCAAGGGAACTTGATGCCTTTGAAAGAGACAGAGCGTCGAAAGGTTTTAGTACTAGACCAGCTACGTCTATGGCTCCACCAAGAGATGATGCCCGTGTTTTCCCGACTCCTAGTCCTCTTGTAGGTGGCCCACTTGATAGTGAAGATGCGGGTTTTGATGTATTTGCTACGGATACAAGGGCTGATAGACCTACGGGTGGTGGTATATCTGCTCAAACTCCAGTTACAGATGTTCCGGGTTTCTTAGATAGTGGTCAAGCTAACGTATCAGCCACTCAAACTCCGGGCTTTTTAGATAGTGCTGGAGCGCCGTTATTTACAAATGAGCCAGAAGAATTTTCGAGTTTAGTTGATGACTTTGGTAGAGTTGGATTTCCTCTTGAAGAAAGAAAAACAGTTCCCTTTACAAATGAACCAGAGGAGTTTTCTAGTTTAGTTGATGACTTTGGCCCGATTACAGGATTTCCTGTTACAGACAAGGGAACAGGAATAGGCCCAGAGGCTACTTATGAACCTGAAGAGTTTTCAAGTTTAGTTGATGATTTTGGAAGAATTACAGGATTTCCTACTGAGTTTGATAAATATAGTGCGTTTCCTGATGACGACGAAGAACTTAGAGATTCTTCTGTATCTCAGTTTGCACAACCTGTTGGCCCTGAAGGTGTAAGCTCTCCTATTGCTCTTGGTGATTTTGATAATTTTGACCAAGGCGAAGGCGCAATGGCTACCCGTGAAGGAAGTATTTTTGGAGCAATAGATGAAATCAATGATGATTTGTATGAGGACGAAAAAGATTTTGAAATTGTTCCTTTTGATTTAGATAACATAGTTAAAGATGTTCAAACTGGGGTTTTTAGTGAAGGTTTTGAATTTCCTGATGATGAGGCAATTAAACTAGAAAAACTTTTTGCTTCAGCAACAGGAAATACAAAAGAAGTAATTGAAGCCATAGAAGCAGATACAAACGATAAGCTTTACTATGAAGCATTAGACGGCTTAGGCAAAGGTAACTACAAGGAAGAAACTAGAGAAGAGTTAATTAAGCGTTTAAGAGATGGAGAAAGAAATCAAGGTTGGGTTCGTGATATTGTAAGCACGGTTTCTAAGGCTCACCCTGTTTTATTCTTGGTTGATAAGCTTATGATAAAACTGACTCAAAAAGACATGAAGGAACAGGCTGACTTACTAGACGGTAAAGGCTTGAAAGATGGTCAAACAGCAGAAGCTGTTAGAATACAAAAAGGAAGACATAAAGGTAAGTATGTTGGTGTTGTTATCAAAGAGGGTGACAAGATAGTTGAGTATAAGGGTCATAAAGTTATGCCCAATCAATTTGATAACAAAGATCCTCTTTATGATTACATTTTAGACGACACATTTAAGCCCGGCCCTGATGATGATGATTCTCCTGTTGTTGATGATCCATGTCCACCGGGTTTTGTATTGAGTGGTGGAGTTTGTGTTCCGATTCAAAGTGTTGGTGAGGATGAGGAGGATGTTGTTGAGGAAGATACAACGACTGATGACACGCCCGATACTACAGAAACCTTAGATGAGATTATGGCGCGAATTACAAATCCTTCAAGAACTCCAAGTAATCCTACTGAAACCTTGAGGCCGATTACCTTTGCGAATAAAGGCGGTGAGATGAAAGTAGATCCTCTTGCAGGTGGGGCTATACAAGATAGTTTAGCATCAGCGACACAAAGGTTTTTAAATAGCTTAACAGGATAAATATATGGATGGTGTGGAGGACTTTTCACAATATTTAACTGACGAAGAGCTTGCAAAGGTTGCTCCTATGTTGGAGCGACTTAACCAGTTAGATGACAGAGAAGAAAAGCAAAAGGATTTTATGTCTTTTGTTAAGTATGTGTGGCCTCAGTTCATTGAGGGGGCGCATCATAAGATTTATGCGGAAAAATTACAGGCTGTTGCGGATGGTAAGATCAAAAGGCTTATTATTAACATGCCTCCTCGTCATACGAAGAGTGAATTTGCGTCATATTTGTTCCCAACGTGGCTTATGGGACGTGATCCTACGAAAAAAATCATTCAAGCGACACACACGGCGGAGTTGGCGGTTGGTTTTGGTCGAAAAGTAAAGAATTTAATTGATAGTGAGGACTTTAGGGACATTTTTCCTAATGTTAAGCTTGCTGTTGATGCGAAAGCCTCTGGTAGGTGGAGTACAAACGATGGTGGAGAGTATTATGCGGTTGGTGTTGGGGGTGCGTTAGCTGGTCGTGGTGCAGATTTAGCGATTATTGATGATCCTGTGTCTGAGCAAGACGCATTAAGCTCTACTGCGCTTGATGGTATCTACGAATGGTACACTTCTGGCCCTCGTCAGCGTCTACAGCCCGGTGGATCTATCATAATTGTGATGACTAGGTGGTCTATTAGGGACTTAACAGCGAAAGTTTTGTCAAAACAGAGTGAAAAGGGCGCTGATAAGTGGGATATAGTAGAATTTCCTGCGATTATGCCTTCTGGCAAGTCATTATGGCCTGAATATTGGGAATTAGACGAGTTAGAGGGGGTAAAAGCGTCTATTCCTGTGGGAAAGTGGAACGCGCAGTACATGCAGAACCCCACAGCCGAAGAGGGGGCGATAATTAAGCGAGAATGGTGGCAAATATGGAAAAAAGAAGACCCTCCGCCCTGTGATTACATCATTCAGAGCTATGATACGGCGTTTAGTAAGAGTGATAGGGCTGATTATTCTGCGGTTACAACATGGGGAATATTCGTAGAACCTGACACAAATGAAGAGCATATCATGCTTTTAGACGCTGTTAAGGGCCGTTGGGAGTTCCCACAGCTAAAAGAAGAGGCAAATGAACTTTACAAAATGTACGACCCTGATATGGTTCTCATAGAGCAGAAAGGTTCTGGGATGCCTTTGACGCAGGAATTGCGCCGTATGGGTATCCCAGTAACACCATTTACTCCGAGCCGTGGTGCTGATAAGTTTACGAGGATGCACTCCTGCGCTCCTGTATTTGAGAGTGGTATGGTGTGGTGTCCTGAGACTAATTTTGCTGATGAGGTGATGGAAGAATGTGCTTCTTTCCCTAATGGTGAACATGATGACTTGGCAGATAGCATGACACAGGCTATACTCCGTTTTAGACAAGGGGGTTTCATTGTTACTCCAACTGACTATAATGATGATGACGATTATGAATTTAGAAGCTCAAGAGAATATTATTAGGAGATAAAAAAATGCCAAATACAGCAGACATGATTAGAGGTGCTAAAATGATGACAGGCACAACAGGCGCAGGTGCAGGTAAAGCTGTTACTGATGAAGATGTAGCTCGTTTAAGAAGAATGATGGCTGAACGCGGTATGTCTGACATGGAGAAATCAAATGCAACTACTGACATGGGCGCAGAAAAAGCAGGTATGCTTAAAAAACTTATGCAGATGATGGGTAGAAAAAAAGGCATGATGGGCGGCGGTATGGTTAAGAAATACAAAGGCGGTGGTTCAGTTAAAGGAGGATTTCCTGACTTAACTGGTGACGGTAAAGTTACTCAAAAAGACATTCTTAAAGGTCGTGGCGTAAAAGGCATGATGGACGGTGGTGATGTGAAGAAGGTAAAGAAATATAGAGGCGGTGGGTGTGTTATGCCCGGTCGTGGAAAAAGCAGAGCAATGATGAAAAAGTAAAGGATTAGTGAAATGAAGATGAAGAAAAAGAAAACAATAAAAACACCTACTGACGGAAACAGTCAAAATCCAGTTACAGGTGTGATGAACGAGTCTTACGACAACTTAAAGCCAGCTCCTATGACAGGTGGCACAGGTGCAGGGAACTCTAGGGGCGGTGGGGCCGCGTTAAGAGGAACTAAGTTTATCGGCGTTAGGTAACGCAAAAGAGGTTGGGGTAGAGTATGCAACAGTTGATTTCCTCCCACACACTGTTGGCTGTTCCCATTTTTGGAGAGAAGAGTGGTATGAGCAATTTTTACCCCAACACCCTACATATAGGAGATAAAAATGGCAGTTGAGAGAGATATGGGGGCAGGTGGCATACCTGAAATGCCTCCTATAGATGATAGCCCTGAAGCGATTGTTGAAGTAGAACAAACGCAAATTGGCCCTGAAATTGTAGAAATGAGTGATGGTTCTGCTATTGTTGGCGAATTTGAAGAAGAAACTGTTAGGGTAGAACTGCCTTTTGATGGTAATTTAGCAGATGCGATGGATTCTGGAGAGTTAGGCACAATAGCGTCTGATTTAATAGGTTCGATTGATGATGACTTGTCTTCTAGGAAAGATTGGGAAGATACTTACAAAAAAGGTATAGAATTTCTTGGAATGAAGGACGAAAAGCGTTCTGAGCCTTTTGAAGGTTCTTCTGGTATTGTTCATCCTTTATTAGCTGAGTCTGTCACTCAGTTCCAAGCACAGGCATACAGAGAGCTATTGCCAGCACAAGGGCCAGTAAGGGTGCAGGTGTTTGGTGAGGAGACTGAGGCTCTTACTAAGCAGGCTGAGAGAGTTCAAGATTATATGAACTACATGATTACCTGTAAGATGGAAGAATACGATCCAGAATTAGATCAAATGTTGTTTTACTTACCTATTATTGGATCTACGTTTAAAAAGATTTATTTCAATCCACTAAAGAACAGAGCCGTTTCTGATTTTGTTCATGCAGAGGATTTAATTGTTCCCTATGGAGTTTCAGATTTAGCATCTTCTCCTAGAATTACGCATAGAATAACAATGAACTCTAATGAAGTTAGAAAACTTCAATTAGCAGGTTTTTACAGTGATGATGTAGATTTACCGTCTTCTGGTTATGAATCAGATGAGTATTCAGAAGTACAGGAATCAATCAATGATGTGCAGGGTGTTCATCCAAGCAATGACTCTAGTGAGCTAACTTTATATGAAGTGCATTTAAATTTAGACCTAGAAGGCTTTGAGGATATGGGCATGGACGGTGAGCCTACTGGCTTGAAGTTGCCTTATATTGTTACAATATTAGAAGATACGAGCGAAGTATTATCTATTAGACGCAACTATGAACAGCAAGATGCAATGAAGAAGCAAAAGCATTTCTTTGTTCATTATAAGTTTCTTCCGGGTCTTGGTTTTTACGGTCTAGGATTGACTCATATGATTGGTGGTCTTGCTCAAGCATCTACATCTATCTTACGTCAACTTATAGATGCGGGAACTTTAGCAAATCTTCCTGCTGGATTTAAAGCGCGTGGTGCTAGAATTAGAAACGATGATGAGCCGTTACAGCCCGGAGAATTTAGGGATATAGACGTAGTTAGTGGTGATTTGCGTGGTGCGCTTATGCCATTACCATTTAAAGAGCCATCAGGTACTTTGTATAACCTTTTAGGTAATCTTGTGGACGCAGGGCGTAGGTTTGCGTCTATGGCAGACCTAAAAGTAGGTGAAATGGGTGGTGATACACCTGTTGGAACAACTATGGCAATTATGGAACGTGGTACAAAAGTCATGTCTGCCATCCATAAAAGGCTACATTATTCTCAAAAGATAGAGTTTAAATTATTAGCTGAAGTTTTTGCAAAAAGTATGGAGCCATATCCTTATATTGTTTCAACTGAAGTTGGCCCTGAAGTTAAATCACAAGATTTTGATGGCAGGGTAGATGTTCTTCCAACGAGTGATCCAAACATATTTTCTATGTCTCAAAGGATTGCACTAGCGCAAACACAACTACAGTTGGTGCAGTCTAATCCAGACATACATGGTGGGCCTCAAGGTTTATACCAAGCGTATCGTAAAATGTACGAGGCTTTAGGTGTAAGTAACATTGACTCTATATTACCTATGCCGCCACAACCTCAACCCGTTAATGCGGCTAAGGAGAACCAAAATTCTTTATTAGGTGTTCCTTTACAGGCGTTTGCAGGTCAAGATCATCAGGCTCATATAGAAACTCATCTAGCAATTATGTCTACTCCAGCGGTAGAAATGAATCCAAATGCTATTATGGCATTACAGGGTCATGTCCAAGAACATATTGGTTTGATGTCTGAAGAACAGGCACAACAACAAATTATGCAGAGCATACCTCCTGAAGTTCAACAAAATCCTCAAGAAATGCAGGCAATGATGCAACAAATACAGCCACAAGTAGATAAAATTGCGGCTCAAATAATAGCAGATACTGTCGAGCAGTTATCTCAATCTATGGAAACTCCGCCAGAAACTGATCCTCTTGTAGAGATTAGAAACAAAGAATTAGATATAAAGGCGGCTGATTTACAGCGTAAAGGTTCTGAATTTGTAGCAAGACAAGAGTTTGATAGAGAAAAAGAAATTAATGACAATATGATAGATCAACAGCGTGTTGCAGTTTCTCAAGAAGCTTTGAAAGATAAGACTAGAATAGCTGAAGATCGTATTCAAACTCAAAGAGATATAGCATCTCTTAATGCAAGACAGAAAGCAAATTAAAAGGAGATTATAATGGGTTCTGTAAGAGATAAAATTGTTCAACAAATAAGAGCAGCTAAAAAAAATATTGTTGAAGTTGTTGAAACAGTAAAAGTTAGAGCAAGGACTGAAGAAGGTTATTTTGTAAAAGATAATCCTGATACACCAGAAAACGAAGCTTGGGTTGAAAAGCCAAAATCAGAAGTTAAGGCAAAACCAAAAGCAAAAGCTAAAGCCAAACCAAAAGTTAAAAAAGTAGTTAAAAAGAAATAATAACTTAGCCGTAAAGCAAAAAGTATTTTATAATTTTTTATGGTAATTCTACTTGCCTTTCCTTTTTCATTGTATATTGTCCTAAAACATGGACGCAATAACTTTAGCAGAATATTTATTAAAAAACATTCGTGAGCGTGTAGATCGTGTTAAAGACACGTTAGCGGATGGATCAATCGACTCGTTTGAGGAGTATCGGTATATTGCAGGTCAACTACGCGGAATGGCTTACATTGAAGAAGAAATTAAAACCGCGATGAAAGGTGTAATGTTAGAAGATGAATAGAAAATTAATAGTTCCTGAACGTGTTGCAAGAAATTTAGCAAAGAAAAAGGAACCTCAAATGCCAAAGTCAATAAAAACTGCTTTTGGTAGTGGCGCTTCTAAAGAACCAGAAAAAACTAAAAATGAAGAAAATCCATCTGATTTAGATAATTCTGTTCTTGAAAGATTGCCTCAACCAACAGGATATAGAGTTCTTATTATTCCATATTATCCCAGTGCCAAGACTAAAGGAGGAGTTATCGTTCCAGACTCTGTTCGAGAACGTGAATCCTTTGCAACTGTTGCGGCTTATGTTGTTAAGCTGGGGCCAGATGCTTACAAAGACACCCAGAAATTCCCAAGTGGTGCTTGGGCATCTGAAAAGAAATGGGTATTGATAGGAAGATATGCTGGAAACAGGTTTAAAGTGGAAGGTTTAGAGGTTCGTCTTATAAATGACGACAATATTATTGCAACTATCCTTGACCCCGAAGATATTTCATATGTATAAAGAAAAGGAGAACAGGAAAAATGTCTATGGCTGAAAATATTAAAGAAGAAATTGTTGAAGATAATGTTTCTAACGAGGACGAAACAACGTCTGTAGAAATAGATCTTCAATCTGAAGATTCTGATGACTCTAGTGAAAGCCGAACAATTGTTCAGGAAGAGACAGAGAAAGTAAAAGCGGAATCTAAAGATGATGAGTTAGCTAATTACAGTGAGGGAGTTAAGAAAAGAATTAACAAACTTACTGCTAAACAAAAGTTAGCCGCTGAAGAAGCGGATGCCGCTGTAAACTATGCAAGGCAAAAAGAAGAAGAGAACGAAGCTCTTAGACAAAAGCTAGCTCGTTTAGATAAAGGTTATCTATCTGAGTATGAAGGTCGTGTAAGTTCTCAAGAAAATGATGCAAAAAGAGCTTTAGCAGAAGCTTTAGATGCAGGAGACAATCCAAAAGTTGCTGATGCTCAGTCAGCAATATCTGCAATAGCAGTAGAAAAAGAACGTCTTAGAGTTCAAAAAGCTAGATCTGCAAGAGAAGCAGAGCAAATGGAAGCTCAAAGACAACAGGCACAAGCACAAGCTCAAAATCCACAACCTAGAGTTGATCCAGCCAGAGATGCTGAAAATGTAAGACTCTTAGGTAATTGGAGAGAAGAAAATGAATGGTATGGAACCGATAAGGTTATGACTGCGGTTGCAACTCAAATACATTCCGATATTGTTAATGAAGGTATTGATCCAATATCAAAGTCATATTATCAAGAAATTGATAAAAGAATGAGGGCAGAGATGCCTCATAAATTTAAGAGTGAGAAGTCAAACGTCCAAGTTGTCACTCCAACGTCTGGAAACGGACGGCCTACTAAAAAAGGACGGAAACAATCAGTAGAACTTACTAAGGGTCAGGTGGCTTTTGCTAATAAAATGCGAATACCTCTGGACAAATATGCGGCTGAAGTTGTTAGACTGGAAAATAGGAGAGATTAAAATGGCAGATAGAGTTTCACGCGATACAACAACGCGGGAGGTACAAGAAAGACCTCAACAGTGGCGACCCGGTTCTGCTTTAAATGCTCCAGAGCCCCCAATAGGCTATAAACATAGGTGGATTCGTGAGTCTGTATTAGAGTACGATGACAAAACAAACGTGCATAAGAAACGGCAGGAAGGATGGGAACTCGTTCGCGCTGAAGATCATCCTGATTATTTTGGGCCAACAGTAGATGAGGGACGGAACGCAGGCGTTATAGGCGTAGGCGGATTAGTTTTAGCTCGTATCCCTATTGAAATGGCTGAACAGCGGAATGAGCATTATCTTAATGCCTCAAAGAATCAAATGGATGCCGTGGACAATGATTGGATGCGTGAAAACAATCCAAACATGCCCAAAATGGCTCCTCAACGTCAATCATCTGTAAGCTTCGGTTCTAAACGAGGCTCAGAAAGCTCTAAAGGAGAGTAAAAATGGCAAATCAAGATGCCCCTTTTGGTCTACGTCCTATTGGAAGAATTGGGGGAACTCAGTTCAATGGAGGCCAAAATCGCTATCGAATCGCCGCTAACTATGGAACAGCAATTTTCCAAGGTGATATGGTAGCTCAAGTTACTGGAGGTACTGTAGAAATACATGCTGACGGTGGAACAGTACCTATCGTTGGTGTGTTTAACGGTTGTGAGTACACAGATCCTACTACTGGTAAAGTAACTTTTAGTAACTATTATCCAGCAAGTACGAACGCTTCTGATATTATTGCGTTTATCATTGATGACCCTATGGTTGTTTTTGAAATCCAAGCAGATGCAGTATTCCCAATCACAGATCTATTCGGTAACTTTGATATTATCTATACCACAGCAGGAAGTACACAAAGCGGTATTTCAGGTTCTGAGTTAGAAGTATCTACTGGTGCAACAGGAACATCCTTACCGTTGAAGGCAATTGATATTTCTCAAGACCCTGACAATAGTGATGTGGCTACTGCGAACGCTAATATCAAAGTTGTAATTGAAAACCATATATTCGGGCTTAAAGGCGCCGGGTTAGCATAAGGAGATTAAATTATGGCTATTTCACGTTCACAACTAGTTGCAGAACTAGAACCCGGTCTGAACGCCTTGTTCGGAATGGAGTATGATCGTTATGACAACGAACATGCAGAAATCTTTGATACAGAATCATCAGACAGAGCCTTTGAAGAAGAGGTAATGTTGGCTGGTTTTGGAAGCGCACCAACAAAGACTGAAGGCGCAGGAGTTGGTTTCGACTCGGCTAACGAAGCATATACTGCTCGTTATTCACACGAAACCGTTGCTTTGGCTTTCGCTCTTACTGAAGAAGCAATTGAGGACAACCTCTATGACCGACTTGGCGCACGTTATACTAAGGCATTAGCCCGATCTATGGCGCACACTAAGCAGGTTAAAGCGGCGGCTGTTCTAAACAATGCTTTTAATTCTTCATTTACTGGTGGTGATGGAGTTGAGCTTTGCTCTCTCGTGCATCCCTTGAATGGAGGCGGTACGTTTGCAAACGAACCATCAACCGCGGCAGATCTTAACGAAACTTCGTTAGAAAATGCTTTAATTGATGTTTCAGGATTCGTAGATGAGAGAAACATGGTTGTTGCTCTTCGTGGTATGAAACTAATCATTCCATCAGCATTACAATTTATTGCTGATCGTTTGTTGGAAAGCGCACTACGACCCGGAACTGCGGATAACGATGTTAATGCAGTTAAAAACATGGGGATGGTTTCTGAAGGATATACAGTCAATCACTTCTTGACAGATCCTGATGCGTTCTTCCTAAAAACAGATGCTCCTAATGGCTTTAAGCATTTTGAGCGTTCTCCAATGCGTACTAACATGGAAGCTGATTTCGATACAGGTAACATGCGGTTTAAAGCCCGTGAGCGTTATTCTTTCGGATTTAGTGACCCACGTTGTGTATATGGATCACCGGGAGCTTAATTGCTTTTGAAATAAAAATAGAAAAGGCGGCTTCGGTCGCCTTTTTTAATGTCATTTACATTTGACTTATTAATCTTTATGTTTTCAATATAAGAAAAGGAGATAATTATGATTAATTGGCTTTCAGGAAGACTTTCAGAACCATCTAGTTACGCCGCAGTAGGCGCAGGGCTTGTTGGTGTAGGAGTTATAATATCTATCACTGAAGTAGTTATGCTAGGAGTTGCATGTGTAATTCTTGGAGTAATTATAAAAGAAAAAAGTGAATAAATAAATCAACTATCATACCCCTTTATTTTTAAAAGGGTATGGTGTATCTTTAAATAGAACATTTTGTTCTAAACCTTGACAGTCGCATAATGCGGCTGACATTTGCCACGACAAGGAGATTAACATGGCTAATACAACATTCAGCGGCCCAGTCCGTTCGGAAAATGGTTTTGAAACCATAAGTAAAAATACAACAACAGGAACTATTACAATTACCAGTGGTAATAAAATGGCTGTTGAGGCAGTTGGAAGTGCAGGAATAGAAGGCACTGCCGCTGTTTATGTCACTCAAGTAGAGCGATTTAAAAGTGACACTACTACTAATGTAAACATTGTTAAAACAACCATAATGATTGATTTAACAGGTCTTAGAGATGGTGGAACCGCAGGTGACATTATTGGTAAAGACGGTTCAGGAGTAGCTTACATAGGTCAAGTTACAACTGCTAACACAGGCACAGTATTTGGTGTAACCATGCAATGTGTAGAAGCCCCCGCTGGCGGTGGTGCTGATATTGACTTGTACTCAGCTACTGAAGGTACAGGCGTTAATGACACCGCTATTGGAGATTTAACAGAAACTCAAGTTATCAATGGCGGAACGCAAGCGGCAGGAACATTAACTGCTGGTGGTGATATTGCGGCAGATCAATATTTGTATCTTGTAGGTCAGGGAACAGGTCACGCGGCATATACCGCAGGTAGATTGTTGATTACAATTACTGGTTATGACATAGCAAGTTAATAATTAAGGTAGGGGGAAACCCCTACCGCTTTTATAAAGGAGAATAAGATGGCTGATGCTGTAGCGACACAGACACTTATAGATGGTGACAAAAAAGTAGTTCAAAAATTTACTAATATTTCTGACGGCTCTGGTGAATCTGCGGTTGTTAAAGTTGATGTAAGTGCTTTAGCTACAAATTCTCGTGGACAAGCTTGCACAGGTGTTGTCATAGAAAAAATATGGTGGCAGTGCATTGGAATGAAAGTACAAATACTTTGGAACGCTTCAACTAATGTATTTTGTATTGAATTAGGCGAAAATCAAAGTGGTAATCACGACTACACTGTTTTTGGTGGTCTTCCAAATAATGCTGGAAGCGGAAAAGACGGTGATGTTCTTTTTACAACAGTAGGTCACACTAGCGCAGATACTTATACTATAATTATGTCTATGCGGAAGGAATATGGTTAAAAAATCGGATAAAATGCCTAAACGCAATAAGAGGAATTTCCGACCAACTAAGAGTGGCGCGGGGATGACACAGGCTGGGGTAAAAGCATACAGACGAAAAAACCCCGGATCTAAGTTAAAAACTGCGGTTACAGGTAAAGTAAAAAAAGGCAGTAAAGATGCAAAAAGGCGTAAGTCATATTGCGCTAGATCTGCTGGTCAAATGAAAAAGTTTCCAAAGGCGGCTAAAGATCCTAATAGTCGTCTTCGGCAAGCTCGTAAACGATGGAAATGCAGATAGTCAAAAGGAATTTTAAATTATGACTGTATCAAACTCAAAAGATTTTGAACTAGATGTTGCCGAGTATATAGAAGAAGCTTTTGAGCGTTGTGGTTTAGATGCAAGAACTGGTTACGATTTAAAAACTGCAAAAAGATCTATGAATTTATTATTTGCAGATTGGGCAAATAGAGGTTTAAACCAATGGACTGTCGCTCAAAGGAACTTTACGGTTACCGCAAGTGATGGTGAATATGATTTAAATGCAGATGTTATAGATATATTATCACTTGTGGTAAGAAGAGATGGTACAGATTACTCATTAGAAAGAATAGGTAGAGATGCTTATTTAAATATACCATCTAAAACCACAACAGGAAGACCTACTCAATTTTTCCTAGATCGTCAAATTACTCCTAATTTAAAACTTTGGCCTTTGCCTGATAATTCTACTGATGGAGTTTATTATGATGCTTTAACTAGATTAGATGATGCAGATGATTACACAAACACTATTGGAGTTCCATTTAGGTTTTATCCTGCGTTAGCGGCAGGACTTTCTTACTATATAGCAATAAAAAAAGCTCCTGATAGAATACAGTTATTAAAAGGTATTTATGATGAGGAAATGAATAGGGCAATGGAAGAAGATAGAGATAGAGCATCTTTTAACGTAGCTCCTGCATTAAGAGGTTATAATAATGTCTAAATATGCTAGTGACAGATGGGCTTACGGAATATCAGACCGTTCTGGATTTAGATATAGATTAAAAGATATGCGTAAAGAATGGACAGGTTTTTTAGTTGGGAAAGACGAGTGGGAGGAAAAACATCCTCAATTAGAACCAATTAGAACTAGACCTGATGCTCAAGCTTTAAGAGATCCAAGACCAGAACAAAACTTAGCAGAACAAAGAAGTATTCAATGGGGATGGAACCCTGTAGGAATGAGAAACGACTATGGATTAACTCCTAATGATTTACCCGCTACGGGTGAGATAGGAACTGTAACAGTGGTGACAACATGAGCTATACATACGCACAATTAAAGTCAGCAATACAAAATTATTCAGATAATTTAGAAACTACATTTGTTTCCAGTATACCTGATTTTATAGAAAGTGCTGAACAACAAATTTTAAATTCTATAGATTTACAATATTTTAGAAAAAATGTTACAGGCGCAACCTCTGGAACAGGAACTAACCCTTATTTACAAGTTCCAAGTGATTATTTAGCATCATTTAGTTTGTCTATTTTAAATGGCACTACTAAAGAATTTTTATTAGAAAAAGACGTTAATTACATTCAATCTGTAAATCCTACCTCTGCTACAGGTGTTCCTAAATATTATGCTTTTTTTGATATAGATAATTTTATCTTAGCCCCAACACCTGCGGCAGTTTACACTGCTGAATTGCATTATTTTTACCGACCTGCAAGTTTAACGTCTGTTGGAGATAATGGTACAACTTGGTTAAGTGAAAATGCACCAAATGCTATGTTATATGGAAGTTTAGTAGAAGCTAATATATACATGAAAGGGGAGCAAGATTTGCAACAATTATATACTGAAAGATTTTTAAGATCTTTAGAGCGTTTAAAAGATTATGGTGAAGCTAGAGAAAATGCTGACGCATATCGTCAAGGGCTTCCAAGGAGGCCAAGAACATGAAAATAGCTATTGTTGGATTAGGTGGGAGTTATTCCGATTATATAGCTGCACGGATACGTTCAGAAAAGTTTGATGAAGTATGGGGAATAAACTGTGTTGGTGGTATAATTCATGTAGACAAAACTATTATGATGGATCCAGTTTCTCGGTTCTTAGATACAGAGGATGCCGGATCACAAACAGAAATAGCTAGACACTTTCTAAAAACAAATACTAAACCTATCATTACATGTGAGATGGATGACAGAGTTAAACATTTACAACCTTATCCTTTAGAAGAAGTTATCAAAGAGTTAAACATTTGTTATTTTAACAACACTGTTCCTTATGCAATAGCATACGCTATTTGGTCTGGGGCAAAAGAACTTTGTTTATATGGTTTAGATTACACCTATAAGAATGTCAGTATGGCAGAGGCAGGCAGAGCATGTACCGAGTTTTGGTGCGCTATTGCTACGACAAGAGGGATAAAAATAGAAGTTGCACATAATTCAGGTCTTTTAGATACGAATGTACCAGAGAACGAAAAACTATATGGCTATCACAGATTAGATGACCCTTTAGTGCAATCACAAGAAAATGGTGGCTTGTTAATAACCAAACAATCTAAAATGGAACCACCCGAACCAATAGATAAAGAGCCTGTGATATTTGGAAGGCATGATTTACAAAAATTAAACGGGACAGAACAACATGTTTAGCGTTAATAGTGATACTATTGTAGGGCAAGTCGGCGTTGCGACTTCTGACAATGGTGGATTGTCTAACGAACAAATTTCTGAACTAGCAACTAGTAAAATATTGTCTATTTCTGAAAATGCACCGGAACCTATAAAACAGCAAGCTCACCTTTTTGCAGATAATGTTCGTAATCTTTTGCAATATTATATAGAGTTGGCTAGAAAAGAAGAACGTGCTAACATATGTCATCAACTACGCGAAGCTGGTCAGAATGATTTAGCAGAAGTCATAAGGAGAATATAAAATGGCAATAACACAAGCAATGTGTACTTCGTTCAAAACAGAACTTTTGACGGCTACA
>WLWE01000981.1_pt1 | contig 22976 bp, 27 predicted proteins | sample 6718301 | NCBI WGS metagenome assembly WLWE01 (sample SAMN12718691, study PRJNA515312) | sponge metagenome | isolation source: marine sponge | host: Mycale hentscheli | place: New Zealand: South Island, Marlborough, Capsize Point | collected 2003-05-01 | reverse complement strand
GGAAGGTCATGTTCTACTGTCGCAACATACTCTGCAAGCTCGTCTGGCAGCGTAGCGCCTGGAGCTACCAGCATTACGCAGCAGACGTTTGAAGCTCTACCGTAATTACGCAGGTAATCGACGGCTGCCATAAGGTTAGAGTCTGCCTGAGCGGGACTGCCGCCAGGCATTAGTTGCCGATCAAAGTATTTTAGAACCAGCAATTGACGCATAGTGTCTTCCGGAAGAGACTCATCGTCGTCTAGCCGCATGACACGTTCTTCAGCTATATCCGTAAAAAGCTTGATAGCTGTACCAATGTCTTCTGCGGTATCGTTGCTTGAAATTCCCAGTGCCTCCATTTCGGGGTTAGAAGCTTGGGCCGCAACTCCAATTCCGTTGATATCTCTTAAACCTTTTACCGAGTCAAAAGTAACCATGTAGATTTGACTGGTAATGTCTCCCTCTGCTGCTTCGTTTACGGAGTTTACGTAAGACTTTAGATCCTCAATAACCTCTACAGGCTCCGAGGTCTCAATTGCAATCGCACCCTCTGCGCACTTCAAGCAGCTGCTAAATTCTTCAATAAACTTGTTCATTCTGTTTCCCTCAATTTTTGTTCTGTTTTGTAAAAGTCGCTAGTCTTTTCGTCTGTCTTGTCCTTTGTCATTAGGTCTTCATAAGGTTTTGTTGCTTGGTAACAACTCTTGCCTGTGTAGCCTGATGCTGCGACTGTTGCGTTGCCATTAGGGGCAATAGTGATAGTTACTTTTTTGCTCATTCTTCTGTCTCCAAAACGATTTCTCCAGTAGGGAGCGTTTCCGCTCTGGTAATTTTGTGACCTGCAGCTTTAGCAGCCTCGGTCATAGCGTGCAGCGTGTAACGTTGTTTAAGCTTGTTAGCAAACTCTACGGTGCCGTCTTTTTGTTCTTCAACGCCGCCTAGACCTTCTGCGTCAAACAAGCCTCCGCCGTTATTCCAGTAGTCCGCCTTTAGATAGTACTCGTCACGGAGAGGGTGCTTTACCACGCCAATCTCGTACGCTTTACCGTGCAGCGGATGTCCTTTTTTGTATCCAATAACAAACTCTGCGTCCTTGCCCAGCCGCTCAGCCTGCGCTTCGTAGGCAGCTTTAAACTCGCTGGCCTTCTTTAGTTTGTTGATGTCTGCCAAGCTCAAAGGTGACTTTTCTAAATCGCTAATGTCTGCTGGAAGCGTAACGCCCGCTGACTTTGCAATTTTTCTAATGTCATGGTTTGACTTTATCATCAACTTAAAGATCTCTATCTGGTCTACGCCCGACGGGGCAGTGTCGCCAACAAGGCTGCCATACCATTTGTAGATTGAGGCTGACCACATCGCGAGATCTGGGCAGCCTTCCACTGCTTTAAAAAGTGCTTTCAATGATTTGATTGGAATACCATCTGTGCTCATGTGACTCATTCGGATTCTCCTTGTGTCTTTGCGCTGTCTTTTTCTAGCAACTCTCTCAAGTGGCTAACAACTTGTGGTTTAACGTCTACACCGTCAATAGGCGGCGCTAGAAGCCCGGCGTTGTCCAGGCTGTCTACTATTTCCTCAATGCTCATAAATTCCTTCTCTAAACAAAAAAAGCCGCTGTCAGGCAGCGGCTGTAGGTGATTAAATTGTAATAGGCTTTACTCGGCAGCGGCCCGTTGACTGCGTTCTAGTCTCGCCATTAACTCTTCTTTGTTTGCGTCTTCCAAGGGCACAACTTTTAACTGAGCTTTTAGGTCCGAAAAGTTGTCCATGAGGAATTGCTTTATTTCTAGTTTCTTTGCCTCTTGTAGTTCGTAAATCGCTTGATACATCTCCGGGTCGCCAGACCACGTATCTCGGACAAAGCTGGTTTCATCTAGCCCCGAGATATTTAATACATCTGGAGCACTTAGAAACCCTTCTTCAATTAACGTTTGGCGTATGTACTCTAGTACTTCCGCTGAAAACTTTGTGTCGTAATTGCTGTCGCTGTCTTCCGGCGGCCACAGTAAAAAAGACTCGGATAAGCCCCAAGCAATCTCGTCTACATCTGCAGGGTCAAATTCGTTTGGTTCTGCATCGTCGCCGCTAAACACATTGCACAACTCTACAAAACGGACTGGGTCCTGGTAGAAGAAATTTGTGGTAATTATGGTAATTGCCGCCATAAGTTTGTCTAAGTTTTGCTTAGGCAGATCAACTCCAAAATCATCTTCAATTTCTAACTTAATAGTTTCCGGAGACCACTCAAGGCATTCCGTCCCGTACTTGTCCGTTACAATTAGCAGCAAAATCGTAGCGTAAGTTTCGTCGCTAGATAGGAACGACTTTAAAACTGTAGACCGAGGCAACCGGGTTTGGTTGTTTGTTGCGGAACGCATCAGCGTATTCGCGGCTTTAGACTGCATCAGGAGACTCCTTCCTCATTATATGGCGAGTGCGTGCCTCCATTCTACTATACAGCTGTCGTACGTCACACACGATATGTGTAACTGCAATGTCCGGCATTTCAGTCACTTCCTCAAAGTTTTCAGCATCTAAAAAGCCGTCCGCGTTTGAACAAGAAACCCACCTGCCATCACAAACAACAACAGTACACGCAAGTGAAGGATGATCTGTAGGCGTGTTAGAAAACTGCAACAAGGCGGGCTTAATAAAGCCTAACGCCCTATACATTTGCGCGTCGCTAAACATGCCTAGATGCGTAATCCAGTCTGCTACTGCTAACGTAATTTTACTTAGATCGTCTAGTTCTTTTTCTGACTGACCTAAGTGTTTAAGAAGCCGACCTACTTGCGCTTTGTCTAGACAAGCCAGCGCTTTTGAGTAGCTTTCGGCATCCATTATCGAGTTTTTCCGTGGACGTCCACGTCTACGCGGTAAGCCGCAGGTTGTCTCTCAGGAGCATTCGCGGGGAGGGTGTAATGCTCGTCTGTTATTTCCTGACCTTCCTGGTTTACAGCGTACGGAGACAGCACGCCGCTTCCTCCGCGACCGGGCCCGCTTATACCTTTTTCGTGTGCCCACTCACGCGCGACGTCCCAGCTGCTTTTAATCAGCTCAGCTTGTGCCATTTGGAAGTCAGACAGGTCTGACTCTACGGTAATACGCGCGGTAGCGTCTGACAGGACCTTAGATTTATCTTCGACTACTTTTAACATTGTTATCCTTTCTGATAGCTAAAGGAAAGAAATAACTAAAAGCTAATTCTTCCCCGGGAAGTCCGTATGAATTGTACTTAAAATGTACTATTTGTACATTCTAACCAATTCATACGGACTATTACACTAGAACACTCTAGCGTTTCTTCTTAGTAGTAGGTTTCTTCCTAGTAGGTTTCTTCCTAGTAGACGGCTTCTTCGCCGCCTTTGGTGGGGCAACCGGCTTTAGCAGCCCCGACATGTAGCCGCTAATCGCGGCATACGCCTGCTGCGCTCCTTTGAGGGGCGCTACTGTGGCCGAACGAACCGCTTTGCCGTGGCGGCTGCCACGAGCTTTTGCCGTGGCGTACGTTGCGTCTGCCGCACGACGCTTTTTAGAGGCAGCGACGCCTTTTCTTACCGAATTACACATAGGTCATCCTTTTTTACTTAAGGTTATACTTTCTCGATCCGCATCGACACACGTGTGTTGGGTGCGGCTGCCGTCATTGCTGACGACAAACTCGGAACTTTCCGAGATCTCTTTTGTGGCTTTCCTAACTCGTGTTTTAGGTGCGTTAGGAAAAAAATGCTCCAGCGTTTGCTGGAGCCATTGCTGACTAATGCGACCGTAGACGTCGTCCGACGCCCGGGCCGCTCTTTGTTTTGCGCGGAACATTTTATCCTCCGAATAAATTTGCTAGTTCGCCGACCTTCTGGCCGACATCCATCCTTTCCCTGATTCGGGCTTCGTCCGCATATACCATGGCGGCCGAAGTTCGAGACGATGCGCGAGCGTCATTGAACTCCTTCACGGCTTCTTGTTGGTCTACCGTCATGTTCATTCCGTTCTTCAGCTTTCGCTGAAAATACCTACCTCGATGCTCGTCGAGCTTGATCCCGATATTTACGGCATCCAGCTCTTCTTGTAACACCTTGCATCTTTGGCAGAGATTACTGCCCCAGATTTTTGGGTTTTGACAATCTCCTGCATCGCAGATGCAGAAATCCACGGATTCGCTTTTTATTTTACTTGACATTACTTTAGTCCTTCATAAGACGTTTTTAGATTTCCAATTGTGGAACACCCACAAAAAACGCCACTCCCTTCGAACAAAGTTAGACTTTGTCGCCCCAGGAGTGGCGCGGAAAACATATTGCGGTGACGACGTTAAACGTCCCACACCGCGATTTGCGCTATAAGTAAGTAGACTAGCGCGGATCCAAAACAGAGTATTAGGTCCATCAAGTCCATGGTTATCTCCTAAACTCTGCTGTTAGTTTCAATGTCTGGGAGGGCTCATCCGCCCAGACGTCCGGTACCGATGTTTCAATTCGGTAGACCGTGGCTGTCGTCCTAGTTGCCACATCGGCAGGTGTTTTACAGCCGCAAAACACCAGCAAAGAAATTGCAAAAATCCATCTTTTCATTTTCTTTCTCCGGGTTAATTTTATTGCCCCATACACTCTCTCCCCGAAGGGTTGTAGGCGTGGACATATGACGCCTCGTTGTTCAGCTAACTTGTTAGCCTACTGTGTATGCTGGGGGATACGGGAATCGAACCCGTACTTCGACTTAACTTAAACGGTGACTAATTCGTTTAAGACCTAAACTCCAGGTTAGTCATTTCCTAAAGTTTATGTACAAGCCGCGTGCTACCGTTTAACACTAATCCCCCGTATTGATTCAATCTTCAACGATGAAACACGAGTGCGCTTCAATCGCTGCTTTCGCGTCGTCAACGAGACTCGCGTTGTTTTGGCAGCCGGACACAATATTCCGGCACACGCTCAGGGTTGACCGGCTTTCGCCGATCACGGCGACTATTACTAACTCGGCGCCGTCGTCTGCGGCAGCCTGAGCTTTTGCAAGCTCTTCAGCATCTGCCTGCACGTCAGGATCTTTAAGGTAGTCTGTTATGCTGTAGCAGAGCAGACTCTGCTCGCACCAGGCCGCGTGCCCGGTCTCAACTAAGGTTTCGGCGTGGTGCCGTGGAATTACCGTGACGTAGGCGTCGCGGTGCCATTTAATCGAGACACCCTTTGCCTCGCGAAACCCATTTTCCATTCGCAGCCTGACCTGCCGAGGTGCCAATACTGCTTCAGGGATCTCTGTGATGCCCGGCTGTGCCAGGTCAAGCAATTCCTGTGTCACTTGGACTCGGCAGACATTGCTTACGTGAATTGAATTCTTCATAGTTCATACTTTCGTTAATAGCCTGTAAACGGCTGGGGTAGAAACTCTACGCAGCGACGTACTGCAATAGAAATAAAACAAGCAGGGAATTTGATGCCCTGCGCTGTTAGCTTTTCAGGAAGTCAACATCTTTGTTGAACTTCAACCTCTTGCCTTCGTCCAATTGCAACCCGACGAATTCGTCGGGGCGGAAGGCAATCTCGTCCGGGTAGTACTCGAAGAGCAGAAGCTCTTCGTCACTGCCCTCGGTTTTGACCCACACCTGAGGCATGGGGTCGAGAAAGCTGCTCGGCAACGGTGTGATCCGTGCCGAGACAATCTTGTTATTACTCATTAATTTTTATTCCTACGGTTAGTTAAACAAAAACCCCCGCAGCAACGTGCTGCAGGGGTGTCGAATAGCTATTTCTATTCACTTAATAATGACGCAAAAAGCGTCAAAATTTAGGTGTTTATTAGCTCTAGCGAATAGACCTGGTCTACACAGGTCAGAGTCACTTTCTCCCAACGTGCCCGCATCTTCGCGATAGCTTCTGCGGGTACGTTGTGGACGCAGCGACGAGCCAACTGCTCGTCGTCGAATCCTACATCGAACAAATCAATGATGGCGAGCGCCAGTTTGAACTGATTCGCTATTTCGACGTAGGGTTCCATCTCCCACATTTGGCTAAAAGTATTAGCCACCCCAACCCACATCGTCTGCCCCTCTGACAAACTCCATCGAGTTTCGCCCTGGCACCAGCCATGAGCTGTGGGCAGTAGGCGCTTATTAAACGCGTACTGCATCATTGGATTTAGCTCAAAAAACCTATCCGCTTCCAGTACCACGCTGTCGCCGCCTACATCCTCGGCTTGTTTTTGGGCCAAGGTTGATTTACCCGACCCCGGAAGTCCTCTGTAAAGAATTAACGTTTGCATTCTGACTCCTCAAAACTAACTTCTCGATACACTAACTCAATTAGAAATAACTGTTTCATAACAGCTCCTTATTTTGTCGCAGAAACTCTGCGAACTTCAGTTGAAATATACTTGCCACATCGGCAAGTTCTGTTTGTGCCGAGGGGTGTAATCCCTGCTCAGGCTCCACCCAGACAATGTTTTTTCCTGCTAGTCGCAGGTAAAATGTGGCCTCAAGTCGGCCGACTATCGCCTTGATCGAATCGCTGTGATTCTTCAAGTACTTTTTGCTGTACTCCCAATCTTCTGGAAGACAGCCACCGTAAGTACTTGAGGGTCCAAAAACTTTGTCCACCAAGACTTTAACTACAGGCGTTAAGAATGTTGCCTGCCTGTAGTAATTCAGGCAGCCAACATAAGTAAGCCTTATCGCGTCGGGATAATCGAGTTTATCCCAGAGCGCCGCGTCTTTATAAATGAGCGTGATAGGAGCACACTCAATTTCTACCTCGTCTTTTCCGACGAGAACTTTTTGCTTGTTCACGACTCTGCCTCCTTCGTCATGCTTCTGAGAATTGCAGCGGTTTCTTCGTTTGTAAGCTGCTCAACATCCAGGTCTTCTATGTGAGCTCCGATCACAATTGGATCGTAAGATCCCAAGACTTCCGTTGCGGCTTTGGAAGCTGCTTTGAGCATGTCCTGGGGATCGTGACCCCAGCCTGGAACAGGCTCGTCGTTGACGACGAGCCTTAATTCAATAACGTGTTGTTTTCTTTGGAACATTAAATTACTCCAAAGAAAGCGGCAATTGATCCGATAGTAAAAGCAATTACGCAGAGCATCGCTGCGTTCACTTCGTCATGTGTTTGTTTCTTCATTTTCATTTCCTCATAGAAAAAGCCCGAACAAGATTTAACTTGCTCGGGCAGACAATAAAAAAAGCCAAAAAGTCAAAGACTCTTTAGCTTTGAATAGGTATTTCTATTCACTTAATAATGACGCAAAAAGCGTCAAAATTTAGCTTGGAAATGATTAGAATTCTTGGGTTACAATGCGGTCTCCAGATTTATACTTTATCTGTATCTTCTCTGCGTTTAGCAGCTTTTTAAGTTGGTCTTTCTGACTTTGGGGCAAGCTTATCATTGCCATCTTGGCCTGAGTAACAACTCGGCCTCTGTCTTTAGCTGCCGAGCCGCATTTACCGCAACCACCGGATCTGGCGTTGGAAAGCTTTCGCAAGGGCTTTAAAAAAGGAAACGAATTAAGAAATTGCTGGTTGTTTGATAATCCTATTAGCATGCCTTCTTCTAAGATTACAACACGTCTCTGGGGTGTGCTCGGTTGTACGGCCATATCTATTTACCTTATGCAGAGTCTGATTCAGATTGAGAAGTAGCCGGAGGAGGACTAGGGAACCAAACGTCTTCCACGGCTTTTAGTTTTGTAAGTTTGCCCATGCCGTCTACAAGTTTACCTACCTCTGTCTGTAAATCTTTCCAGGCTTGGTCGGCCTGCTCTACAGACATGAAATCTAACTCAACATAGTCTAAACGGTAAAACGGATAGTTTTGATCTGGGTCGGGAGAAACCGCAGGTACGCTGGAAATTTGGCTTGGCCCGGCAACAGCCATGAAGTCGTCTTGGCTTTGGTTGCTGTAAGGACTTTCGGGGTTTCGTTTATAGATAAACACGTATTTATCTATGTCGTCCCCCTCTACTGCCGTGACTGCTACTTTCATGCGGTAAGCACCGTAGTAGGTAAAATTAACGTTCTCGGCAATGTACTTGGTCAGCCTTATTCGACGTGTAGTAGACATTCAAACGTTCCTAAAATTCTAAGGCAGTGATTTTGCCGTCGTCGTTTTTGTAGTGTATTACTATTGGCGAAGGTCGTTCGCCTTTCTTCTTCGAGATAAACTCAATGAAATTGTTCAGTTTATCCGGGTCATCTTTCTGTGCGTTTGCTACAAAACTACCGACGGCTTGCAAAGCAGGTCGCATGGATGTTTTTAGGCTAGTGCACCCATGACACCCAGGAGAAACTTCCCGTGGCCTTAAAAGCCTCTCCAGGGCGAAATGGTGTGAATTTTCCAGGTTTTCTTTTAAGTAATCTAATTCAGGAACAAGTTCCCAAATTAAATCGTCTAATAAAAGCTGGTACAGAATATTATGGTCAATTACCAGCTTCCTACCAATACGGCTATTCACGGTCGGTACTCCCTTGAGAACTTACTTGCGGGATCTACCCAGGGAAAAGATTCCTCGTAACCGCCCACACGCCTGCCGCCTTGCTCTTTTTTAGGTGTGGATATAAATACTTTGCCTTTGTTAAATTGTTGAATTTTAAACCCGGCTTGGTGCACTTGAGCGCCGATAGTTATGTCACCTCCGTTGTGGTTTAGGCGAGTATCGGGAATGTTTGATGCTCGAATTACATCAGTGTGCAGTGCCCAGAACCATCCCACGGCGAAATCTATAATACTGCCGTTAGGAGCGGTGTGGTTAGAACCTCTTGCCCTGAAAGAAACACCTCTAAACCAGTCGGCAGAGCGGAACCATAGGTCCGGGCGATGACCTTGCTTGTTGTACATGCTAATGTCGTGAAACATCTTAGCGCCGTACATCCTAAAACCTTGGTTGTGGTTGGCAACAATCGTATTGCACAAGGTATCTAGCCAAGTTGGATCTTTAACAATAGTGTCATCGTCAAACCAGACCACGTAAGGTGTATTTAAAGGACAATCGTTGTCCCAGAACATCTTGCGCATGACTGGATATTTTTTAGCGTTATTGCTGTGCAGGTACTTTTTTGTAATTGGCAATGTTTCTAGGTATTGAAGTGTTTCCTGTCCTAGCTCATTACCGCCAACACGTAAGTCAATTTTGTCTACCGGGACTGTGGCTAGTACGCTTTCTAAGCATTTTCTTGCGTTGTCGTAGTGGTCGCCGTAACACAAAACGCAAACTGTTATCTTTCCTCCGATAATAGGGTGATCTATGTTTGCAATTTTCATCGGCTTTGGCGCCTCAACAGGATCCGTAGTCGCTTCTTTTGGATGCACCTTCTGGTGGGGCTTTTGATTTCTAGAGTCTACCGAAGGCTCTCGGATAATTTTTACCTTGCCACCCAGCACAGGAGCCTTACGTATCTGAACTTTTGGAATAATTATCTTGGGAGGCCCAGATTCCGCCGCTCGTTGTTCAACGGCAGGAGAAACTTCTTTGATTGGTTCTATGTCTAAATCAATTGGCGGTAATACTTTTTTGTCGTAATAATCCATAACAGCCCTCACTACGTGCTCTGTCTTTATCAAATCCATGCAGTGTGCTACTGCGTGCGAGCCTTTCGGCCGGACAGGGTCTCTACAAAGTGTGTATGCTTTTCTTGTCAGGTCGTCCTGGTCAATAGGTACAACTCTTTTCTTCCAACAGCCCTGAACATCGCAACACGGAAGCAATCCAATTGTGTGTAAGAATTTGTGCGGGGTTTTTACTGGCGCGCATCCAGGTCCGAACGCTTCAAAGTTATCTACGTACGCCTCAAACCAGGGCTCTTCTCGTCCGCCGCCCAAGACCACGCAGGGCTTTTCAAACGCCGCCGCAATGTGCATGGCCCCAGTGACCGGACATATCACACCCTCGGAATGTTTAATGATGTTCCAAAAGTCCCTTACGTTGTCTGTTTGCCCTATCATGTTTAGGGCGCCGTCTATAGGGGGATGTACATGCAAGCTGTGAGTTGCGCCGCATTGCACAAAATTCAATCCTTTCGCAGACAGCTCGTCTACCGTCTCCTGTATTCTCTGCGCGTGCCAGTGTTTATTAGTCAGGTCTAGCTTTCCACCTGACAAGATTACCCAGTACCGGCCTTGTAGTCTTGGTTTTAGCTCTTCCGCCGACATGTACAGGTCGGGTTTAGGTTCTGTTACTGGTACATGGATGCCCGTTTTCTTTTCAAAGTCGTAGTGGTACCAGGCAAGAATGTGCCGCATGTGCTTTTCGTCGCCAATACGTGCGTAGCTATTCCACTTAATAGCGTCGCCCCAGCCTACTTCTACTTTAGTTGGCCTAGGCATGCCTTTCTCTTCAAAACGAACAACGTGCGGATTATTCCACCACACATTAGTCCAATTAGTATCCACCATAATCTCGTATTTGCCGGGATACGCTCGGTGGATATCCCGCACTAGGGCGGTTAGGAGAACAGTGTCTCCTAGCGCCCAGCGGTGACGGATGATTAGCCTATATTTATTGCTCATACTTTGTTGAAGACGACCAGAAGGCGTTGTTAGACTCCATCTCTTCTTGGCTAAATGTTGGGAAACGATTGTCTCGGAAACCTTTACGTATACCCGAAACTTTCATAGTAACCTGAATACTACTAGAGTAGAACGTGTCTAAAGTTACTATGATATCGCAAATACCATCGTCTTTGTACAAAATTTCTGCACCAACTACCGCAGGGTAATTAGTTACAACTGAGACAATTCTAATAGAGCCGCTCTCACAAGTTGCAAGGTAGTCCGGATCTAAACTAACCGTGGCAGCTAAATCCTGATAAGGAATAGTTACTTCGACTATGTCTTCAAACCTTGACTCAGGCATTTCTGTACAGAAAAGGCCTAGGTAAGAATCTCTAACCGGCACGATTGCAAATTTAGACCCCGGCATTCCCGGTGGCCCGGTTGGCCCAGGTGGTCCTGTTGGACCGCCACCGCCTCCACCGCCTCCGCCAGCAGGTCCTGTAGGTCCGGTTGGTCCAGGCGGTCCTGGTGGTCCCGGTACGCTAGTTCCCCCGCCGCCGGAAGTCCCGGGAGGTCCCGTCGGACCAGTCGGCCCAGTTGGGCCAGGCGGCCCCGGTCCTACGCCTCCACCTCCCGGAGGTCCAGTTGGTCCTGTCGGTCCAGGCGAACCAGGCGAACCAGGCGAACCTGCGGGTCCCGTAGGTCCAACAGTTACGGCTTGAACACCGGGCGGTCCCGGAGATCCAGGCGATCCTGGAGAACCAGTAGGCCCGGTAGGCCCAGGAGATCCCGTGCCGGGAGGTCCAGGACTACCCGTACTTCCACTCGGACCTGTAGGTCCTGCTACCGTAGAAGCAGGTCCGGTCGGGCCAGCGGGGCCAGGACTTCCATCAGGACCGGTATTCCCGCTCGGGCCTGCAGGTCCAGCAGGCCCTGTTGGTCCGACTGACCCAGGGCTTCCAGTAGGCCCAGGACTTCCAGCACTTCCAGTTGGCCCAGTTGGTCCGGCTACGGTAGAGGCAGCGCCCGTTGGTCCTGTTGGTCCGGCTACGGTAGAGGCAGCGCCCGTTGGTCCTGTTACTCCCGTGCTTCCCGGGGCTCCTTGAACTCCAGTCGGTCCAGTTGGACCGGTAGCTCCGGCAGTTCCAGGACTTCCAGCAGGACCGGTAGCTCCGGCAGGACCGGTAGCTCCGGCAGTTCCAGGACTTCCAGTTGGGCCGGTAGCTCCGGCAGTTCCAGGACTTCCAGCAGGACCAGGACTTCCAGAAGGGCCAGGACTTCCAGAAGGGCCAGGACTTCCAGAAGGGCCAGGACTTCCAGCAGGGCCGGTAGACCCGGCAGTCCCTGCAGGACCTGTATTTCCAGCAGGGCCGGTAGCTCCGGCAGTCCCTTGGACGCCAGTAGGCCCGGTTGGTCCAGGACTTCCAGTTGAACCGGGAGGGCCAGGAGGACCCGGCACAGTTGAAGCAGGTCCGGTTGGCCCAGGTGGTCCGGGAACCGTGGAAGCAGGTCCGGTATTCCCCGTAGGACCGGCAGCTCCTTGAACTCCAGTTGGCCCGGTTGGGCCCTCGGAACCGGAAGGCCCGGGAGGACCGACAGGTCCAGTGCTTCCAGGAGTTCCCGGAGAACCAGGGGAACCGGTAGATCCCGGAGGACCTAACGGCCCAGTAGGTCCTGTAGGTCCAGGAGGTCCAGTAGGCCCAGCAGGTCCCTCGGGACCCGTAGCTCCGTCAGCCCCTTGCGCTCCGGCGGGCCCTGTAGGTCCTTCGGAACCAGAAGGACCGGAAGGGCCAGAAGGCCCGGTATTTCCAGGAGTTCCAGGAGTTCCAGGTGATCCTGGAGAACCAGGAGGCCCGGCAGGTCCAGTATTTCCAGCAGGGCCGGTATTTCCAGCGGGACCTCCAGGCCCTTGCGGTCCGTAAGGTCCAGTAGGTCCTTCAGTTCCTGGTGGCCCGTAAGGCCCTGGAGGTCCAGCAGGCCCAGTAGGCCCATAAGGCCCAGGAGGGCCGGGTGATCCCGGGTATCCGGGAGGTCCAGGCGCAGTTGAAGTAGGTCCAGTAGGACCTGTAGGACCTGTAGGTCCAGACGGCCCTGTAGGCCCTGTAGTTAACGCAGGAAAAGTTATCTTCGGCGTTATGTCAAAGTCGTAACTACAATCTGCAAGAACGAAGTCAGTAGTAATACATAACACAAACTCCGGAGTCGCAGCCGGAGGATTAATAACCGCAGGTTGCGGGTTTATCTCAATGTCAGCACAGGGAAAATCAACTTCTGTGTGAAAATCGTAAGTACAAGTAGTACCGACAACTGAGGAAGTTACGAATATCTCGGCTTTTTTGTCGCCCGGCTCTACGATAGTTGTATAGCCAATGCTGTTGTCCACAGTCATAGATGGACACGGACGATTTGGTCCGTAAGGTCCAGTTGGCCCGTAAGGTCCGGGTGGTCCGTAAGGTCCAGTAGGTCCTGCAGTTCCTGGTGGCCCGTAAGGTCCGGGAGGCCCATAAGGTCCGGTATTGCCTTTTGATCCTTGCACCCCTTCAGGTCCTTGCACCCCTTCAGGTCCTTGCGGTCCTTCAGGTCCTTGCGGGCCCTGCTCCTGGGGAATAAGCGGGAAAGTTATGTAGGCGTTTAGGTCAAATTCGTAGTCGCAATCTGCGACGTCACCAGTTTTTACAATACACAGGCAAAGCTCAGGGCTTGCTGCCGGTGGATTAACTGTGACATTAGGCGTTATCTCTAGCAGGACACAAGGAAAATCTACATCCGCTGTAATATTAAAGGAGCAATCAGATCCTTTTGTAAACGTTAGAGATAGAGACTGGTCGCCTGGCGGTACAATAGAGAAATCATTAGTAGGCCCCGAACCAAACGTAAACTCCGGACATTCTGCTTGGGGAATATATGGAAAAGTTATGTACGCGTTTATATCAAAATCGTAATCACAATCTGCAAGAGCGCCGGTCTTTGTAACTGCCAAGCAAAATGCGGGGGTTGCTGCCGGTGGATTGACCGTATAATTCGCGTTGATATCTAATTCAACGCAAGGGAAATCTACGTCAGCAGTAACATTAAAGGAGCAATCATCTCCTTTTGTAAACGTCAGATCTAGTGACTGGTCACCTGGCGGTACAATAGAGAAAGAGTTAGTAGGCCCTGAGCCAAATGTTAGCTCTACGCACTTCGGAAATTGAACTGTAACATCAAAATCAAAGTCGTAGTCACAAGATTCAGTCGTATGAGTTTTTGTAACTGTTAGCTCAAAAGACCCGTCGCCACCGGCCGTCTCAACAGTAACGGATTGTGTAATATCTAAAACAACACAAGGAAAGGCTACTTCTAGTTCAAATGTCCACGTACAGTCACTTGACTTAGCTGCCAGTATGTTTGCTTTCTTATTCCCGGGGCTTACGATAGTAACGTTGCCGCCGCCGGGCGAATTGGTCGTTTGCACGTCAACGCACGGAAAGTTGACCTCAAGCTCTAGGTCAAAATCAAAATCGCAATTAACCGAGTTGTTGTCGATGGTTATGACGGCATTTTCGCTACCTACAGGAACCACGGATATAGTAGGCGTAGGAGCATCTAAGTTTACGCTCACTCCGCCACAAGGCGGCATTTCAAATTGCGGGAACTTGATGTCTAGGTCAAACTCAAACTCAAAACTACATCCGTCTTGAGGTGAGTTATTTACCACAGTAAACGTTGCGTCCTCCTGGCCCTCAGGAACTAACGACGACTGCACGTTTGCTTGTATTTCAATTGCGGGACATGGGAAGGCAACTTCTAACCCGATGTCAAATTCACAGGAATCTTGAGCTCCTGATTTTTGTACGGTTATTCTTGCAGATTCATCGCCAGTAGGCACAATCTGCACTGAACCCTGCGAACCCTGGATTACCGGACAGAAGTCGTCAAACTGAGGTAGGGGAAAAGCTATTTCTAGGTCGAAATTAAATTCAAAATCACAGTCAGATTCTGATTTACTAACTGTTAGCGTTGCAGATTCTTCGCCCACAGCTACTGTAGATACCGTCACAGTAGCGTTATTAAGCTGAATAGCGGGGCACGGAAATTTAACTTCTAGATCAACTTGAAAATCACAAAGGTCCTGAGACTTTGTAATGCTAAGTATTGCAGCCTCCTCTCCAACAGGGACAACCTGTATAAGAGTTGATTGCGATGTAAGGATAGGGCAGGGAAAGTTTACGTCTAAATCAAGATCAAGGTCTAAATCAAAATCACAAGAGTCTTCAGACTTTGTAAGTTGAAGACTCGCCTCAAACGTGACACTTTCATCACCCGCAGGAACAACCGCAAACTGTACCTCGGCGCTTGTCTGGTTAGCCTGTATCGTTGGACAAGGAAAATCAATTTCCAGGTCTATATCCAGATCAAAATCAAACTCGCAACTATCCTGTTGCTTTTCTACTTTTAAAGTAGCCGTTCCGGAAAGGCTGCCTTGACTAGCGTTCTCTGTTACAAGAACAGAAATCTGTTCTTGCGCTTGCGCTGAAACAATGGGACAAGGAAAGTTAATCTCTAAATCAAAATCAAACTCGCAAGAATCCTGAGCTTTTCCGATAGAAAGGTTTGCAGATTCATCTCCGGCAGGGACTATAGATGTTTGGCCTTGTACAGCTTGGATTGTTGGGCAGTTGATCGGAAACTGAATTTCTAACTCAAAGTCAAAATCACAAGGATCTTCTCCTTGGGTACAGTCGCCCTTAGTAATCCTAAGCTCTGCAAAGCCTTCTTCTCCCTCTGTAGTGCTTACTACCGTTTGAGATGCTTGCAAACTCGGACAGGGGAACTCTATATCTAGTGAAAATTCAAACTCACAGCAGCCTGATTTTGTAACTGAAAAGTCAACGCTGGCTTCGCCGTCGCAAGAGAATGGATTTTGAGCTTGGGATTGGCTGCCTCCCTGGGCTACGGTAATCGTAGGGCACGGGAAATCTATAGGTAGCGATATTGAAGGAGGCTCTTCAAAATCAAATATTTCTTGAGGACTTTGCGGTACCCACCAGCCTTGCGGAAACTGGGGCACCGGAAAGATACAAGGAATATCACATCTCTGGATGTTAAATACAGGTTCTTGAGGTCCTTGAGGACATTGAGTTGTGGCTGTCACGGATGTACCTTACCCTATCGAATAGGTGCTGAATCCACACAAATCAAGGTCGTTAAGATTAACGTCTATAACTAATGTGCAGTCGTCTGGCTCCGGAGTAATAGATACTCCATTACCAGCAAAAATGTTTAAAACTGGACCTCCGATACCATTTACAGCTCGAATAAGCTCGTTACACAAAGGACCACCCTCTAGCAAATTGTTCGTAGAGTCAATAGGCGGCGTTTCTTCCGGAAAAAGCTTGACCTCCTCGCAAGGCTCTCCCTCGCCCGCGCCGACTACTGGAGAAAAAGTAATTGTATTCGTAACAGGGTTGGTACTGATACTGATGTTGTAACCTTCTTTAAATCTCACATCCCCTACTAGGCAGCGGGCAGTTTCATAAGTTTCTCCGGTCGTAAAGGGCCACGCAGGGTCATCGCAGGCATCGGCACCTGTAACCCGAGTCCTGTCTGTATTAGCAAGCTGCATTGAAAATACCGCTGTACCAGACAAATTTTGAACTAGCGCTAACTCCACTTTTGCGTCTTCCGCAGAGTTAGTAATAGAAGCTCCGTCGGCAATGTCACCGGCAATTAAAGTCATATCGCCTGTGACTAAGTAGCCGCTCCAGAAAGGCTGGCGACACTCTACGTCATAAGACTCGCTTTCACTTCCGGGATCTGGTGGTGCGTCGCTATCTAAATACTCCAACGAATAAATGTCGTCAGAAATGTCTCGAGTAAAGACAAGCGGCGTATCTGCCATCTCTGAATCGGTAGTCCTAAACTCAAATGAAATGACAGACCCTGAACGACTAACCTTGTAAAGGTATACAAAGTTCTCTCCCTCTACGTAGTCTGCTTCCGATCCAATCGTAAAACCACAGTCTACTATGAAGCAGTCCGGCAAGTTTTTTACGTTTGTAAGAGTACCAACATAGGGAAGCCCTGCAGTGTTATTTTGAAACGGGAAAGTTCGGTTCTCGTTGTCGTTGTACCATCCTGGCCTTGGCATTTTTTAATCCTATATGTTGTAGTTAGGCGTTCCTGCCACTGCTAACTCAATTTTCCCGTCCGAGCTAGTGTTAATACGTAGCGCTGCTTTTGTAGCTAGAGAATCATTACCTTGTATGTAGATGTAACCCCGCTCATCTGGCACGTAGTCAAACTCGTAACTTTCATTTTTAATTTTAATAGTTGTAAGGAATTTGGGGGTAGCGAACAACTCATTAGGGTCGCAGAGTTTTCGTAAGAACAAAGGGTCTCCGACTACATCTAACCTAATAACACTCTGGTCTTCAGAAGGAGCAGCGCAAGTTTGTTGTGTGGTATGAACCTCGTTGCTGAGTACAACTCCGTTTTCCCCTACCATCCAAATTTCTCCGCTGATTACCGAACCATCGTCAAGAACGACACCACGGACACCTATCTCCGGGGTAGGCATGCAGACAGTGGCACAGAAGCGTGTCTGTTCTGAGGTAAATTCGTGCTCGCCTACACCTAGAGCGCTTAGGGCACCCAATCGAACAGAGTCTGTTACAGCGATCCCTGCGGGGCGGGAATGGGCATCTACAAACCTAACGTAAGTTTGAGACTGGTTTATAGGGTAAGTCGCTGTTGCAATATCCTGTTTAACAGAATCACTTATGTAAATGACGACTTGAGAGCTAGTAACTTCAATTTTAGATATGTACATACCTACCGATCCGCCAATCGGATACAGGTGTGCATCTAAAAAAGTGTTTTCTGGTATAGCCTCTCCAGATTCGTTTGTTAGGGTAGCCGACGGTTCAAAAGGATATTTAGTATCCTCGAGAGAAGCCTGCCATTCTGGGTGTCTTATTCTAGCCATCTTAAATTGTACTTTTTAACCTTATGAAAGTTTTTCATCTACATTCCAATAGGAAAACATCGTTGCAGATTGGTTTGCGTGTAAACCTGCTAAAGCCGAATCTGGTACGTAATCGTTAGACGAGAGGCTGTAAGGACCTAAAGTTACAGCTATGCCGCTATCGGTAATGCCGTCTAAGTAGCAAGTAACGTCTACAGTTGTTACTTGCGGTATGATTTTTACTCGGATTTTATACCAGTCGCCTATCGCCAAGCCGTAAATATCTTGCCAGACCAACTCTACGAAAGTTAGTCCGTTGAAGTAGACAAGTCGAAAACGCCCAGGGTTAGTGCTTGTTAGATTTAACTCCGCAATCCAGAACTGACTAGCACCGGAATCGCTGACACGGTAGTTAAAGGCGATGCCGCCATTTTTACCCGTAGCGCCTCCGTTTTCAGTTATCTTTATTGCAGTTTCATATTCCCTAAAATATGTCTGCGCGTCGGGAGTCCAAACTGCAAGACTTCTCGTGTATCGACCCCCGCCGTTATCTGTTGAGTAGCTATATTTTTCGACCTCCGAATCAGACTCAGATGCGGATTGCGACGCGTCTACACAAGGACTGTCTATACTGTCTTCGTTGGAAAATGAAAACTCACCTAATACTGTTGAAAAGTATGCGGCTTCCTGGTCTTCAAAGTCTTCGCAGTAAGGCAAAGAGATTGAGATGACAGGGACTTCGCTTAAGCTCTCCGTGGGAGTCGGAGTGGGCTCAGGTTGCGGAGGTACGGGCTCAATTACCGGCTCTTTCTCGCTCGGCAAAATACCTTCCAATGTAGGAATGAACGGAGGCTCGCATGTGTCGTTAACACCCAGGGTGCACTCTAAAACTACACTGCCATCGTCTAAATTTTTACCTACAACAGAGCAGCCTCTAAAATCTAAAGTAATTGACCCGTCACAACACGGAGAAACCTCGTTAATTCTTGTAATAGGCTGAGGATTACCGCAGTTTTCAGATTCAGGCCTCTTGCCGCAATTACCCGCGAACGTCTCAAACACACTTATGAAGTTATCATTGTCGATGTCGTCTGTCTGCTCTACCAGAGAGAAGATAATTGCCTCTCGCTGGGCACCACTGATAAGCCGAGTTCCTTTGGTAATAGTCAACGGATCTTGGGCAGTTAGATTTACCAGCCCCGTTAAAGGCGTTTGATCGTATATTTTGCTAAGTCCGGTGACAGGCAGTCCGCCGTGAGGTCGCGCTGCGCGAGACGTTAACAACGACTGAGAAGGACTGCTAAAAACACCGGTGTAGTTGTTAAGCAAGCCCTCGCCAAAAACAACGTAGCCAAAAGATCCAGGGTACTGGGATTCAAACGCATACTGCCTGTAGCTTTCTAGTTCAGCCAACGGTACAGACAAAGCAAGGATTGGGACGTAAGAATTGCCTGTGTTTACCAAATCCTGAGACGCCAGAACCGTAACTGAAACTGCTCCGGAGGTAACCGCAACGGAGCCTAGAAAAGCGTACTTGCCTGCCCACTCCGGCCATCTGATCTTTATGTCTGAGATAATCCCCTGGGGAATCCTCAGATTGTCGTTGGACAACGCAGATGCCGAGTCGCTTAACGGGTAGTCTCGCGTTTCGTTTAAGTTGTACCACTGTTGGTTTCTTATAGCCATAACTAACCGCACCCGCAATTATTACAGAACGCACTCGTGCTGTTTAAGTTTCTTTCAATAGACTCTTTAGAATACCGTATATCTAAGCTCGGGATGCCTAAACCTGCTTGAGTCCATACGGCCTCTACGTCAGAGGGAACTGTTACTACTGGATAGGTGCAAGACGTTAGAGTATTCGGTTCAACTAGAGAGCTAGACCAATAAGCGTCAGCCCTAAACCATATTCTAACGCTGCTGTCGCAACCTAGGACTTTTAGTTTGAACGCAATCCGAGCCGTGTCCTGACTGCTAAGATAATCGAAAGAAGCGTCAAATGCAGCGGCTCGCCGATCATCAGATAGACCCCCGGGCAGACCAACAGCAACAGGCCCATTGCAATGCTGCGATCCTTCTATCTCCGCGTCAAAGCACTCGGAAAAGACCTGCTCCTCTTCGTCCCCGCCCTCGAGGAAAACCGTAAACCTTACATGGTTACCGACAAGGCAACACCCGCTAGTGTTTCCATATGCCGTAGCAATGTGAACGCAACAGTCGGGCTTTACAAAGGCCGCGAGCCTAAACGGGTCGTTTTCTCTTCGAAGTTTTTCTGCGTTCCAACGTTGAATGTTGTCGTAATGTAAATCTCGAGCAGAGAAACCGTTTTCCGCAATTCCTTTGTAACCAAACCACTGTCGTTTGAGACCTTGGTACGTTCTTGCAAAATAGTCGCACTCACAGCACGCATCGCAGTCGTTAAGTAGCTCAATGGCATGAGGCGCTTTTGAAGATGGAAGCACGAAAGAAGCGTAACGAAACTCTCGAGGGGAACTACTTACTAAACCTACTGGCCGTTGGTTTCTAATACAGCCCGTGCCCGTATCTAAAGTTACGTTACCAAAAGAGTTCGCAATCGCGCCGGATAGTCTGCTTATAGTAGGCTCGGAATCTTCGCAGCCAGGGAATACACCGCTACCTGCGCCCGCTGTAGCATTTAACTCTACCCGGCTGTTTAAACGGACAGCGTCCGTTAATCCCGTGTTGTCCGCAATAAAATCTGCAATATCTATGTCAATGTCATCTACGGTAAAGTCGTCAGGGTCTACAACTAGAGAGACGTTATAGCCCTCCTCAAAAGTGACATTACTCGAAAGCTCTGTAACTCCTACTCTGAGTTTTGAAACTCGCAAGGGTAACTTGTTATAAGTTCTAGGGTTCAGTACACCTCCGTAGGTATTTGCAGGGCTAACTAAGCCCGGCACGATGTATTCGTCGTAGTCCTGATAATCGACAGAGTAAGAACCCCAGCTAAGAAACTTAGTGCACCGGCACACCGTTTCTGTGCTTTCGTCTATCCACTCAATAATTAGCAGTCTTTCGCCCCACTCGTACGTTTCAAAAGAAGCGGCAGTAGTAGAGTCAAATACAACCTCGTCGTTTGCGTCTTTGACAACGATGTCGTACGTGTGAGCTGGTGTAGGGTAATCCGGCGGAGGTGAGACCGGGTTAGAACCAAACCCATACAACCAATCAATTCGAAAAGGGTAGGAAAACTCGCACTTGTCATCTTTGTACGACAAGTAAAAATCACCTAGTAGATCTTCAATATCATTAGAAGGCTTGATGAACGGGTAGTTACTTCCACCGCTAGGAGGTTGATCTACCCCGATTCTTTGACGACCTAAAGACTCTGTCATTGGTATCCTTACTCACTTGTTACACAGCCTCTGTCGCCCAGCCTTGCACCTAAAACGGTTAAATTCATTGCAGTTACTGACGCAGTTAGGTCGCTGACAAACTTTTCTAAGTTTGTCTTTTCTTGTAAAAATCTTTCGAGGTCGGATGTAATGGCCTCTAGCTCCGTACACCCACAGCAAGGAGCGCAACATTGGTCGGCAATTTGGATAGCATTAGAGCCCGCAGTAAACTGTAAGCAATCGTCGCCAATTAAATTAAACTCGCCACCAGATGTGGGAGATATTCCGTTGATAGTCTTAATGCAAGGTAAATCTGCAGCGCTACCTTCGCACACGCACGGCTCGATAGTACCCTCTCCGTCAATTGCACTAATAATAATTTTAGATTCCGTTGCCGATACTACCGGAACAAGTTGGATGTTATCGCCTGCAACAAGCTCAATGTCACCGTAAAGACGTTGACTAATACCACCCGAAGCTGTTGCTACTTTTAAAGACTGCACTCCTTGGATAATCGGACGAACCGCATCCGGCGATAGTCGAGTACCCGAGTAAGTAAAATTCCAAAGACCTGCAGGCTGCTGGCCAATTGAATCCAAGTTGTTAATAGTTATCTTGCCTGCTGTGTCGTCAAAAGGCTCAATACCTCCGAGAGAGTAAGTTTTGTATTCGCTAGTGTGAGACACGGTAGGCACGTGCGCAGACGCCACGTCTACCACACCGTCAGTGCCTTGGTAGGCAACGATGATGCTGTAACCGGTTCCAGTAGAGACAAGTTGGCGAATGTAGAACTGCGTGGGATTCATATCCATTGCAGAATGTATCGGCAAGTCTAGTTGGACAATGAAATCCTCAGGAAGAGAAAACGTACCGGTAGAGTCATATCCCGTGGCGTCGTCCGCCAAGGGATACTTTCTTTGACTATTGTGATTTAGCCACTCTAAATTCCAGGTGGAAAGAGGCATCCTTACCTCCTAATTAATTGAGTACGCCAGTTTGCTGCATAACACCTAACTCGCCGGTGTAAACATCTGCAGCATCTGCGGGGTCTCGAGTTACGGTAATGTAAATAATGTCGCCCGGCTGTACGCCAGTAATCCCAGTAGATTGCGTCGCCTCTACGGAAGAGTTTGCCAACGCCAGCGTACCTGTAGTTACCAAGTCAGAGATAGCTGCGGAAGCTCCGTCTGGCACAGGGTTCTGAGGGGTAAGACCGGTAGGTCGGGAAGACTTAACATAGGAGAATGCCAGCTGAGGCAGAGTACCTGCTACGCGGCCCAGGAGCCGGACTCGGTACTTGAAAACAGAATCGGCCGACGCGTCAAACGGCACGTCGAACTTAACGGTGTAGCTGCTCTGGTAGTCGTTTGACATGCCTAGGTAAAGGACAGGCGTGTGTTCTTCGGTCACGCCTTCTAGTCGAACTAGCTGTGCGCCCAGCTCTTGCGTTGGGTCAACATTAACGTTTACGCCGATGTTACCGTAAAATACTTCTCGGTTAGTTCCACCGACAGGTACCGTAGCACTAGCGTCTCCGCTCAGGGTTACGTTTGTAGGTGTTGTTGTGTAAACACCCTCGGCTACCGGGCCTCGTTTAAAATTTTCACCGTCTAAACTTTTAAAGGCTAAATAACCAGGTTCTTCGTCTGTGCTGACATTGAAGTTTAGGTCTAGATCAATGTCTAAGTCGCCTACAGATTTAGGGTCGGTAGTATTTCGACAATAAACCTTAATCCTACTATCAGTAGATTCCAGGCTTGTTACTACAGATTGGTCTGTCGCAAAGTTTACTTTTGCAAAGTAAATGAGCATTTGCGGGATAGTAACATGCGGGCACGAAGGGCCTGCAGACTCAGAAACTGACGCGTCTGAGCTATAATCAGTTGCCCACGGCACGTTGTCGTAACAATCTGTCATCCACCATATGCCGTCACGATTCATTACAACTAGGTCGTCTAGTGCCTGACCTGCAACCTTGGTCGGCGTCCAGTTCTCTGGGTCTTTAAATATGTTGACATACACTACACCCGTCGAAAGGACTCGAGAACCGTTAGATGTGTTAGTCGCTCTAACTTCTACCTGGTCTGTTGCGGTAACGTGGGCATCAAATAATATGTCGGTCGCAAATGTAGCTGGACTAGCTAAGACGTCATCCCCAGGCTGGGCGCCAGGAACAAGGAATGTTTGCGAATCTTGACCATGTGACGAGATAGT
>WLWE01000979.1_pt1 | contig 23008 bp, 26 predicted proteins | sample 6718301 | NCBI WGS metagenome assembly WLWE01 (sample SAMN12718691, study PRJNA515312) | sponge metagenome | isolation source: marine sponge | host: Mycale hentscheli | place: New Zealand: South Island, Marlborough, Capsize Point | collected 2003-05-01 | reverse complement strand
TAATAATTAGCACCTTTCTTCAACATATTCTTAGATTTATCTACACCAGTTGATTTATAACCCATTTCACTAAATAAATTATTCATATTCCCTGTTCTACATCCACAATCTAAAATATTTATATCTTCCTTCTCACCTTTTTTTAATAAATTCTCATTTATAAAATCAGCGATACTCTTATCTTTCTTCCTATTTACCCATACTAAATCATACATATCAACATATTGTTTGTCAAACTCATCACTTGCTATGTGATACTTATCCTCAAAACCTTCTATTTGTTTATATTTATCTCTTCTTACGAAAATAAGACAATAAAAAAGAACTATTTAGAGTGTGATTATTATCCAGACCATTCTCATTGGAACTTCACATTTGGAGAAGGAGGGATGGGGCGAGAGATTAACACCGAAAGCCCTGTTTATTTTATCTCACCCTTCACCGTAGTTAAACCTCAACTTAAAGGCAACTACAACGAAACAGCAGACTTTCTCAATGCAACAGAAGTCTTGACTATAAGCAAACCTGTTAATAGAGGGGTTAAGGACGCTCAATATTTGGAAATACCACCTCTTTATTGGATGAGAATAGATTGGAACAGCCTTTCCCCCCTGTCAAACTTGAATTGTCAAAAATGGAATGACCTGTTAAGTGCTAAGTGGGATTACAAAACCACCATCAATGATTTAGATACAGAAGATAAAATAAGAGTTGTCAATGTGTATAAGTTAGTTCAATTTTTCGATGACCCTAAAAATCCTATGTGTGAGGATAGTGAAGGTAAGCCTGTAATCCGCGATATGCTATTCAAACTCAGTTTCGCCGCTATTCCCACGAAAGAGGGCTATCGCCTCGCTCCTGCGAGTTTTACCACTATACAAATAGGTAAAGGCAACGAGTTCTCCTACTTCTTAGAAACTCTGAAGATGGGTGAGAGTGAGAGCATATTAGAAGTAATAAACAACTATCCAGCACAAGGACTGTTTAATTGGTTTAACCTTTGAAGACCCTCGCAGCCCCTCGTAAATCACAGTCCAAAACTAATGGGTATTCAGTAATTTTCTCCTTACGAGAGGGGGTTTGGGGAAACGGATGGTTAATCCTTGTGTTTCCTAACTATACTAAGGAATCCTAGTATATTAATGTTAGTATTTTCAGTTATTTCACACTTCTAACGCTTCTAACCATCGAGATTGTTCGGCTAACATCTGAGGATTTTCAGTAGGAGTAGGAACTTTCAGAACCAAGAATAGACCCCCTGCTGTGAGGAGGACGGCACTTAAAACTTTGATTGACTGAAGAAAGGGAGAATCGTCTTCAGTAGGCATTAGATTACGGGCTTCGCTTGCTAAATCAGCAGACCACCCTTCTTCTTCTATCCCATCATAAGAAAACGGACTGAAGTAAGCCCCTGTTTTTGAGTCCCATGACTTCTCCACCACATTATCTGATTCAGCGTCCCACAGTTCATAGTCATCAGCACTCCAATCCGCATCTATTAAGTCTTCAAAGGAAGTGGCGTTGTTAGTGTTGGCTATGTGGTTATGAGAGTTTTGGTGTGCAGGTGTGTCGGCTCTTTTGGATTCTTTCTTATCACCCTCCATAAGAGAATAAGGGTTATAGTCCTCACCCTCATCAAAATGAACCCTCATGTTTCCGACTGTGTGAGGATTTTCCCTCCTGCCTACGGGCGACCACTCAGGACTGTGATTCTTAACTTGCACAACTACGTTCTCCCCTGAATGTTCAGTAGCCCTATCGGAACGGGCGGCAGTAATTAAATAATGTTGTCTTGTGCCTGTCATATCAGGAACAAGAGATGGTGAGTAAATCAAGAGTTCTCCCGTGTCGAAATTACGAATCTTATCTAACAAACTGTTAGTTGCTTGCCTGTCTGTTCCTTGAGCGATTTGCTCTTTAACAGCCATCAAATCTCTAGTTTGGATAACACCGTGAATTATGTGGATTGTGCATTGAGTAAGAGCAGGTTTAGCGATTTCACTCGGTCTTTGAGAAATCAAACAAACTCCATAACCGTATTGCCTTCCCTTCTTGCACATCTTAACGATAGGGCCGTAGGATTCTAAAGATGGTTTTTGCTGGGGAACTAAATCTTGACACTCCTCAAAGAAAGTCATTATTCCGCGACCCATCCTTTTCTTGAACATGGCTTCAACATACTCGGCCACTATCTTCTGAGTAGTTTGGTCATCAATGTGAGAACAGTCAATAACTGCACTCATATCAGGATTAGCCTCAATCTCATCCACGAATCTTTCCATGTTAGGATGAAGTTCCATAGTAGGAACTATTTCCACTACATTAGGAAGTTGCTTTAAACCTTTATGTGCTCCTAAAGCATCGAAACAGATAAACTGCAAACCTAATCTAGCAAACTCCTCCATTATTACGCCTGTCGTCCAAGACTTACCACTTCCAGATAAACCTGTTATGAACATTTTAGCGTAAATAATCTCTGGGGGGAAGGCGGCTTCTCTGGAAAGCATAATCATTGGCTTGTTGGCTAAAGAATCATGCACCGAGTTTCCCCAAGATGTAGTCGTTAAACTTTTCTGATTGGAATCCACAATGTGTTCAAAGGAATTGGAGGGTTTAGCAGAGTAGTCGGAGGGTAATGCAGGTGGTATCTCAAACTCTTTAGAAGCCTCTGTGGTTTCCACAGGTTCAGAGCGAGTTTCGTTTAAATTAAAGTCCGAATCATCCATCATAGTAAAACCACACTCTTATTTAACGCTACAACTATTTGGTCTTAATTGTTCTCAGAAAGATATTCCTTTCCCTCCGCAACAGATTTCTCCTTCCCCATTCATGTTCTTGATAAACTCGTTCAACCTTAAAGCCACATCTATCAGATTACCCCCTTGTTCTGTCATAATGACTTCCAAACTCAAGAAACACTTTTCATATTCTTCGGCAGGATAACCCTCTCCAATATACTGCACGAAAGCGGCCCTTATGAGAGGCAAATAACCAATCTTGCTTTTAACTCTCTTTGTTCCCTCTTCACTAAGTGTCTGAATAAGAATAACAGGGCCGAACTCTTGACTGTATTTCTTAGCCCAATACCAAAATCCTGTTGATTTTGCAGATTCTTTCCCCTCCTCACTCATTTTTTTAGTGTCTAATTTGGGTTTATCTGGGTCGCCCCCCAAAAACTCATAATATTGTGGCTGAACAGTTAAATCACCAGGGTAGCAATCACTTAAGAAAATACAAGGGGCAGTTGTAATTTCAGTTCCTTTCATTTGTTCTTTCATGTAATAATACATTCGTGCCATCCCACACCCACTCTCCGTTGAACCCATATAACTCCACAATTCTGCATCATTAAGAGAAACACATTCGTTGATAGAAGCCATAGCACCTTGATAATCCTTCCTCTGTTGAGGATTTTCACCCCAAATCAAACGAGTGCTATTATTGACCGTTTGCCAATATGAAGAACTGCTTTCACTTAGTAATGCCTCAGTATTAACTTGAGAAATGCTCGTTCTTCCACCCGAACTACCATATCCTGCAATAGCAAAAGTGTGACCTCCATCTCGACAACCGTTTATCATAATTGAACACATACTCATGGCGGCCTCTCTAAGACTTACTTCTCTTTTCGCACCATTTTTACCAATCTTTTCGTCCATACTATACGACAAATCAACTACCATATTCAAATGACCTCCTCCTCCTGGTAATTCACCTTCTTCATCTTCAAAGGTTCTCATACGAGTAGTGACCGAAGGTGGTAAAGGTGGAAGCCAAGTGTCTTCAATTAATTCTCCCACAGGGTCAATACCTGGAATCCATTCTGTGATTCCTGTAAAGGTGCGACCTAACAAAGTAAGTTCACCTTCTTCACGCAAGGCAGGAGTAATATCCTTTAAAGTTTCAAATATATCAGGTAGTTGAGGGGGTCGAGGAGTATCAATAATTATTTCTTTATCTCCCCTTTTCACAAAAGCAAAATCTCTCCACCACGCTTGCTCAACAGCATCAGCAGTTAAAACTTCCTCCTGCTCTGTGCCTTCTTTATTTTCTTCACTCATCTTTCTTCACCTCTGTAAATGTTTTATTGTTCTTTAACCACTCTTCCATAGTTTTAGTAAAGTTAAGTTCTTTGACCTTTTTAGGATTATTGACAAAAGCATTGTCTAACCACGTTCCAAAGGGTTTATTCTCTGTGTAAAGCGGGAGTGTCCAATGCCAATCCGATTCAGGATTATAACCTCCACCACCATCATCCCTTCGTTCAGTTTCAACATCTGAAGCCGTGAATACTAAAGTCTCGTTTACAGGGTCTATGTCCCAACCATTCTTAAAGACTTCGTTGCCCGTAGGTTCGGGGAACTTCCAAATATTAGCGTCCTCATTGGTAGGAGCACCATGAAACGAATCATTACATTGAGGGCAATAGTAGTAAGGAGTTTTACGAGTAATTTTTTGCCCAGATAACTCATCTATTTCAACAACCAAATCTGCGCCGACCTCTTTCAAAATATGATAGTTCTTTAAAGGTCTTCGCACCCTGTTATCAGCGTAAGGAGTTATGATAGTAGCCGCAGTTCCTAAACCCATTTTAGGGTCTGGAAAACGAGGTTTATCGCCTTGTGGAGTGATTGAATCTCGATTACCTTCTGTCCAATCAATAGAAAGAACTCCTACTGAAGTAAAAAGACGACTTCCTCTTCCCTTTGATACAAGATAAGAAGAAGGAGGTTGCTTGGCTTCCCACGTTTGTGAAGAGAGGTTCAATTTAGCCGAATAAGCGAGTTGTTCCGTGATTAAAAATCTGCTTTCCTGATTTAACTCTATTCTTTCCTTTTCCAAATAATCTTCATAAAAGGCTTGGTAGGGTTTTAGAAAAAAACTTTCTTCATTGGGACACGGGTTTTCCACAGGTATTATAGTTATTGAAGTGCTACCATCAAGAGCAGGTATTTCTTGGCCTAAATCATCGGGGCGGATGTGTAGTTCTCTAACTGACCCTTGATTATCAAGTAGTCTAATCTTATAATACTCGATACGCTCAGATGTTTCCATTGAGACACCATCACCCAAATCTATTGTGTCTCCTCCTGTGGCTTCATAATCCTCACCTGAAGTATTAAAAATATCATTACCTGAAGCACTTTTCAACTCCAAGAAATCCCTTGACAATAAGGTGGGTTGATTTGTAAAACTCCTATCACCTGTATAGTAATTAAAAATGTCATTTCCTGTATTCCAAGTTTCCACCATATAATTCCCTGTTTCTTCGCTGACTTGTTCACACCATGTGCAACGAGGTAGTCCTGTTCTTTTATCAGGCTTATAATTAGAAGGGTTAATTCCTAAATACTGACCATCATTATCCCCCTTATTTCTATCATACCATTCGTGACTCGTCATTGAAGAAAACCTTGAAATGGGTGTTCTTCCTGAACAAAATCTTTGTTTTTTCAAGTTTCGACTTTGAGTTCCTACCTCTAAGGGAATATCATCTGCTCTAATGTATTTTTCCCCTCCAACATCTAATTCTCCAAATACCCTTAAACAAGGTAATCCTTCTGCTCCATCACTTCCCTTCCTAAAACGAGGTAAGAAAGTATAACCTGTAATAGAGGTATTCGCCGCCGTTCCACCTCTCCTACTCGCATCAATGAAAAGATTAGGCTTACTGTTTGCTGTGACACCCCCAAAAGGTATTTGATTATCAAAAGGTCTGATACTAGGATAAAACTTTCTAAAGTAAAGGCGTGAACAGCCGCTACACTTCACTACACCTACTGCTTTAAACTTTTGCATACCATTCGCACTTCCTGTCTGCCATTTGATAGAGTAAAACCCGTCTTGGTCATTAGTCTGAATACCAAAATCAACAAACTCAGCGTTGTTTATAGTTTCACATTTTTTACAATGAGGGCATAAAACTAAGCCAGAATCTTTAACAGTCCCTAAAGGTAAGATAGTTTTCTTGTCCATAAACTGCCCTACCTTCAATCCTATCACGCTTATTCCACCACCCACCGTAAAGATGTTCCAAATGTCAGACATTATGCGTTGCCCAATACCTGTCGCCCACCCCACTCTCTTAATAGAACTACTCAAATCCTCCATGTTATTGTAAGTGATGCTTCTGGCGGCTGGTTGAAGCATAGGAGCACTCAGATTAGTCCACTTGTGAATAATATTATCATTACTCAAAGTAGTGTGAGCAAAGCCGATGTCCATAGAGGAAATAACCAAAACAGTCGCCAATTTATTGACAAAATCGTTTAATGGCTCATCTTTTTCAGAATCCCACAAAGTGTTTCCGAAATAATCCAGAGGGCTGAGATTCTGTTGTGCTCGGCAAAACATAGGCTCACCAATAACAGGGTCTAAATGTCGGACTTGAAGATAACTCAAGGTTTCACTCGACCCATCATCCCATTGAACCACAACTGTGTAAGGGCATTGAGTAGGATAAACCACTACTGACCCGTCCACCGTGTTTATCGAAGTTATCCGACCCTGTTTATTCTCAGTCAAATGCTTTACCTTTAAGAGTTCCACACGGTTTGAAAGAAACGCTTGAGTCGCTGTTGGATAATACTGATAGGCGTGTTTCCTACCATAGCCACTAAAATCATCTAAACGAGGGTCATTCACAGGGTCTTTTACGGCTTGACCCGATGCCCCATATTTATCAGGATTAGGTGGTGCGAGTAAACCCCACCATCTTTGATAAACTGCTAATCGCTCTTTTTTGACAGACTCATCAAGAGTATTTCTATAACTTTCATTCAAAGAAATCATATTAGTCAAAGCAACCCATTCGGGAGTAGCCAAAGACATTAATCTGCCGTCCACTCCACTTTCACTCCACCCATTTCGCGCCATAGTAAATAATTGAGGATATGTAGGCCAATTGTTCAGAAAAGACTCTGCTTCACTAATCATCCCGTAAGCGTAAGCAAACTCATCTAAACCTCTAACCCCTCCATAGTGAATATTAGCAGTATCAGTAGCAGATTTAATCTGAGGAGGTAAGATTATCTGTCTTACCCTCAACTTGTTAAGAGAAACTTGAGAGCCTAAACCATTGACCGCAGATTCCAGAGAATAATTACGATTTCCCATAACCGTTTCCAATTGAGATTGATTAGACATAGAATAACCTGCTTTAATGTAGGGGTCTTGCTATTTCAGTTTGTCTATCGAACCAAACCCTTTTCCCACACATAATCCTATCCTCGTTTAAGGGGCTACACTTAGGTTCAAAGTTTAGTTTCTGCGTGATAAAAGCCAACCACTTACTGCTCCCACCATCATTCCTAATCCTATGTAGGGCGCACTTTCCGTTAAACTTTCAGCGTTCTTCTCCGAAAAGCCCTCTGAAAGACCGATGACTCCACATCCCATCCGCTTACCTGCGTTTCCTGTCTTTAAAGATTCAGCATCACCACCCAAACCTAAATCATCACGGTCTTCATGCACGATAATCATACGTCCAACAACACAGTTTCTTTTTTTACCGTCTAAGGATAAAGTGTCTGTGGACATCCTTCCTTTAGCAACACCGTCTTGTGATTCGATGTTTCCTAAATCACCTAAGTGTCTTACTTCTGAGTTTAAACCACCGTGTTCTGTCCCATCAGGATTAAAATGAGCGCAAGCCGAATCACAGCCATCGGTCAAATCGCCGTATTGGTGAATGTGAAATCCGTGTTCGCCGTCTGTTAAGCCGTTAATAGTGTAGTCAATGTGCAAAGTCTTGGCTTCCATCGAAAAGCGAACAACACCTGTCACCCCATTGTCATTCGGAGCGATAACTGCTACGGCACACTCAGCCATTTAAAACTACTCCTCTGGTTTCCTACTCAAAGTATTCTTGACAACCTGACGGTATCGGAAAACACTTAAACTACTGAGGTTTCCTAAATCAAAGAATGTTTCTTTATTTTCAGCAGTTGCTTTAAGTGAGGACATACCTTCTCCTAAAGGAGATTCATCTGTGATGCTGACAGGTGTTAAGTTGCCATTAGAGTCTAAGATAACATTCATAGACGCTAAACAGAAGTTTAACTTGAGGTAATTATTCTTAGCATCTCCTTCTAGGCTTACATAGAATCTTAAAGTGTTTTTATCACTATCTATTAAGTTTGTAGCGGCCTCATCCCATGAACTTCTTAAATCATATTCAGGAACATAGTTTCCCGATTCTTCATTCTTCAGTTCCATCACATAGTCTTTAGATACAAGCCCATCTTTGTCATCATAAACAGACTGAATCTGCTGAGTTATCTCACTATCAAACGAACTCCACACTTCATCGGAACGATTCATGTTCATTTCTAACATCTCTGACCAACCCACAACTTCAAACTCCTCATTAAGTCCCACAAAGAAGTCACCTAATATCTCTAATGCAGATTGAAGTTCTGCATCGTTTCTAATAGCGGTTTGGAAAGAAACAGTTTGCTCTAAGTTCTTCTTGGAAGCCAAAGGATAAGAAACTCCTGCATAATCATTAGTAAGAACCTCACCTCCATTAACAGATGTTTCTTTTAGACTTCTGAATGCGTCATCTTCTAATGAAGACTGTTCACCTGCATAGAGAACCTTTGACGCTCGACCTGTTCCAGACCCTCCATACCACGTAGGGTTGCGTATGTAATCATTAGGGGGGAAGCCAATGACGCGAGTAGTGTCTAATAATCCGATTTCCCGATACTCATTAGGTATTTGTTGGGTGCAAGCAGAGTAAAGACCCCAAATCTTAGAGTTTATTTGGGTAGTTGTATTTCGTGAGCCGAATAAATCAGGAATCTGGAATCCTGTGATATTGTCCAAGAGAGAATCTATTTGATTCAAAAGACCTAGTTTATCTCCCATTGTTAGCCATCTTTCTAAAGTAATTTTGCGCCTCAATATACCAATATCGTTAGCCGTATAGTTTTTGCTACTTCCCAAAAGGTGACTAATCGCATCTTGGTAAAACGCAATCCTACTATTGTAAGTGTGAGTTTTCGTGTGAGGAGTATTTGTTATTGTATTTATTCCGTAAGTGACTGTTTTAAGATTTGGTTCGCCATCACCTTTTGTAAGTTCTTCTGTCAAGACTAAACGATAAATCAGGTAAGCCATTGGGTCACCTGTTCCTGCGGCGCTTTGAGGGTCACCACTTCCCGAAGCCAAACTGCCCATAGCCCACATTTTCATTTCATACTCAGCGTAGGTGCGAGAAGTGGTTAAATCCTTTCTGGCTTGCTCTAACATGGAATCCCATTCAACCCACCTGCTTTGGGAGCGTTGCTGTTGTTCGTTAGAGTTTTCTGACTTGCCCATGCTAAGAGAACCGAAGGAGTTTAACGCTCTCTCGATATAACCTTTAACGACAGCCTCTCTGACGAACTCTTGTCCTGAAGCGAACTTAGCGGCGGCTAAAGAGTTTAAACCGTATTCCATCTTGCCACCATCACCTTTAGACCTTCCCATACGATGTCCGACTACATACGGCAAGCAATCCATTACCTCTTTGCGCGTGACGTATTGGTTTCCACGAAGGTAAGCCAATGACCTTGCTAATTTAGCAAGACTGTTAGTGAATCTCATCGCCAACACTCTGTCCATCAATGCCATAGCACCGTGACCTCTGTTAATCGCTTGTTGGCTCTTTTCCAAATCGTTTCTGTAAGTTTTGCTTTCAGAAATGGATGCGTCAATGAAATACCCTGAACTGTTCACAGGAATAAGACTTTTAGTATAGTTTCCAGACCTTCTATCGTGAATCAAACTTTCACTTTGGAAAGATAAGGCTATTTGTGCTTTAGGTTCATGCACTCCGAATCTCTGGGAGAACAAAGTGGAGATGATGGAAATATCCATTAAAGCGTTGTAGCCGTCTTTGACATACTTAACCTTTTTAGTGTTCTTCCATATCTGACTTAGTTCCTCGTAGCGCATTGGTTGAATATCGTCAGAAATAATCATATCTAAGATACGAGAGCGTGGTTTCTCAGAGGTCGCAGTTTCATCCAAACGACCTTTTAAAATCTTATATCTTTGGTCAAGTAAAGCAGAGGGGAAAAGAAGTTCCATATCAATACGGTCTGTGAAGGCCAAATCGTTTCCACCCACATGAGGGTTAGTGTCCATGAAAGCAGTATATGGGGGCGATTTAAAGACTTCACCTCTGTATTCCACTTCACCTTCTGCAATTAGACCAAGTATAGCGTCTTCCACAGACGCTTGTGACCGATTAACTTCGTTAAAGAACTTAATTGGTTGAGTCACGATAGGGCGTGGGAACGGTTGGAAGCGATACTGCATTCCGAAAGGTTCGTTTTCAGAGGTAATATCAACACCGTAAAGCAATTGTTCTGCCCTCTTGTCCTTATCCACCTTAGCCATACCTATCTCGTTTCTCATTTCGCTGTCAATTCTCTTTTTGCCCACATCATCACTAATTCTGGTGTCATAGTAAATCAATCCACAAGCATTTCTTTCACTTATTTCTCGATTCTTCAAATCCATTATAATTTCCATAACTCCTTCTAACAAGTCTCCCGACTTGGAGTATAACGCGGCCATCGCTTCATCTCCTGAAGTGCATAGTGACCATTTATCCAAAACGCTTTCGATAGTGACACACCGATAAAAATCAAAATCACCATCTTTATCCATACCTTCTGGTGGCCACCTTAACCAGCCGTCTTTTAACGACTTGTCTCCTTGTTTCCCTTGAACTACTATGGGACTACCATCTTTTCTTACTAAGAGCATCATGCTTTGTTTCATGGCCTCAACTGCTATGTGGAAATACTCATTAGAAAGTTTTCCTCCGAAACCTGCTTCTAAGCCAAATAATTCTGCCGACTCATCGTTGATTCGGGTTAAAGATTTACCAAACTTACCTTGTGGATAAGAATTATGGATGAATGAAAAAGGATAACGATAAGAGTCTTCTAAAAATCTGCGGTCTTCCCAATCCCGAACTTCTTTATCTGTTCTGATAGAATCCCATTTTTGGTTTAAAGGATTTTTACGGTCTTCAATAAATCCGTAAGAGTTTCCGAATAGTAAAGCCGCACATTCAATCAACGTGGTTTTACCCGTTCCTGGTATTCCGCTTAAACGAGTAGTTGTATTCTCAGAAAGCCAAGCGGCTACGAACATTTCCTTGTCTTGAGGTGAGTTGAAGCCGAATACCGAACTTAATGCTTCCATATACTCCCTAATCTTCTTGATGTATTTCTCGTCAATTCCACTTCCTTGAGGAGTTTCACCTCCACCTCCAAACCTATCTAGTCTCTTTGTCAAAGTAGCCTCTAAATCAGCGTCATCATTAAGATTCTTTAACTTACCTCCTGATGTTGAGATTAAGGATTTTTTATCGGATGCACCTTTAAAAATTATGACATTTTCATCAACCCCCTCTGAGTTCTTACTTTTTAGTTCCATTTCGTCATCAGAATTAACGAACTCAATAAATTGCCTTCTCTTTCCCGCACTATCAGTTAAAGAGTTTATAGTTTCAATATCCACATTGGAAACTATTTCCACAGCGTCAGAACCATACGTCCCCAAGATTTTTCTAAGCACAGGTTCTAAGTAATCCATTCGGGTATCTAAAAATTGTAATTGTTCGTCTTCAGCCATTATTCATCACCACCTAATTTAATTCTAACTATTTGTCCAGAATAAGGTGTGTTTTTCTCATTCTTCAAAACTATTATGAAACTTTTACCTTTTTTATCAGCCTCATTTTTCCCATAGAATATATCAGCAGAGTCTTTCTCCATAGTGGCTTGAAGTCTTCGGTCACGGCGAGATTGAGTAGCAGATTTGAAAGCAGGTTCTCTGGATTCATCAGGTCTAACGATTAAACCTGTCAATTCTCCTTTAAACTTCTGATAACCCGATGCTCCGATTTTCTGAGTTTCAAACTCGTAATCTTCTCCAACCTTCCATGTGGCTGTTAAATCCGCATAAGTATTATCGTTCTGTAATGTTTTCATGTTAAACTTTGTGTCTATCTTTTTTCTTCCAACAAGTTGTATGTCACGATATTTTCCTTTATGTTGATAATATTTTATCTCATCACATTTGTCTAGGTTATGTTCACTATCACCATCAGAAGGAATATCCATATACAAGGAATCGGCTTTAGGTAAGATAACACTTACTTTACGAGGGTAGTCCATCCAATTAGGGTTGTAAGGTGGATTAGACTCTCCGAAATAACCTGGTAATCTATCAGTCACGCTTCCTTCAGGAAGGTTTGGTGCTGAAACTGTGAAAATTGCTTCAATATACCCTGTTGCAGACGAACCCATGATAGATGGTGCGTTATCCCAATCAACAACATAAGGCTTCTCATAAGGTCGGAAAACAGGATGGTCGTGATTGAAATCTATGCCTAGAACTGCCCTAATATCCGCACCAGCAACAACTGTGGATGGAAAACGATTATAGGCAGGGTCGTAATTAGGTATCATTACTATATCATCCCAATTCAAAGATAATTCTGTCTTTTCGGAATCAGAACTTTCAACTTCAATATCTGATACCGCTTGACCTCCAAAAGCGAATGTTGCAGGAGATGTGACTTCAACTACTTCCTCTTTTTCTTCTTCAGGGAATGAAACTTTAATATCTCCTTGATAGGTGTGTATCAGGGAAAACTCCTTACCATCAGCACCTTCTAAGTTAATTGTGAGTCTTGGATATGTGTTTAAACCATCCATATCTTCTGCCCCAAAAAGGCTTCCGATACCTTCAAATGATGCTGAAACATCAGGCACAGCACCCCCTTCTGAGTCCGAGTCTGGTGTTGAAGATGTTTCTGGGATAGCAGGTGCGAAGTCCATAGTTATTCCAATTACCTTGCCACCATTATCCCATTTCGCCCCATTTGTAAAGTATTGCAGAGGTAAAATATTTTTAGACCTATTTACTACATCCTGCACAGGCTCTCCAATCGTGTATTGTCGCACTATTCCTGTCCGACTATTAGTAAGCATCTTGAAAAAGTCAGTTTCATTCATAGTAGTCAATTTAGCAACTTCTTCTTCTATGGGCGAGGAAAAGATAACTCTCACACTCATGCCCTTAGCGTTATCTTCATCCAATCGTATGCGATAGTTAGAAAACTTCTCATAGTCCAACTCACGGTCGTTAGCGTAAGGTTGAAAGTGCTTATTGCTTCTTACCTCAATATTGTTAAACAATCGAGCCGCTAATTCTATCTGTTCTTCAACAGAAGAACTTTTACTACTTAAATCTGCAACAGGCAAGTCATCTTTAACTTCCTCTTTAGGACTTTCTTCTTGTGTTGCACCTGTCATCCCAAATATAGGGGCAGAAGGAGAATCAGAAGTTGATGTTGAAGAGGGGCTTGGGCTGGGAGTTGGGGAAGGTGTGGAAGGTGTGGAAGGTGTGGAAGGTGGTGAAAGTGCTGTGGGCGATTGAACTACAAAGTAAGTATTAGGCTTAATAGAGCGAGTCCGACCTTTGTGACTAAGACCTGAACTTTCCCAAGTGCTACCATTTGCTTGCGGATTGTAAAGTGGGCTAGTAGGAAAAAACTTTCCTTTCTTGTCAGTATATTCATAGTTTAATGGTGTGGCCTTCAAAGCAGGGAAAGTCGCGGTTGAAGCAGAATTAATCTCTTTAACTTCATACCTTCTTCCCAATAAAGAAACTTTTGGAAATGCCTTTTCCTTTGATTTAGCATCGCTGATTTCAATTATGTCGCCAACTGCTACCACAAGAACACCTAACTAAATCTAACCGAGATACTATAAGAAGGCTCGCTACTTATTTACAGTAGGTTTTTCTCTTGCCATTCTTGATACAAGTCTGCCCTCAAGTAATTCACAAACTCATCAAACCAATCTTGATAGGTGTTGAGTAAAACATAGATGCTCCGTATTTCGGGAAACTGTTGAGCATACAAAGTTAAATCGTGCAAGAAATCATCCATCGTTAAAGAAAGAGCGACCCTATACATCTTGGAAGATTTTTCTTCACCAACCTCGACTTCTAACTGCTTCCAAAAAGACTCATCAGGAATAAAGAGCAAAGTTAGTAGTTCTTCATCGTCACCACCCATTCTTTTCATTCGCGAGTAAGCGTTTTTAGGGGGTGTAGCATCTAAGTATTTAGTCCACAGTCTTAAATGCGATGGAAGATGAACAGATTTAAGCCACTTTAACCATTCAGGCATTTGATTGACTATAAATCTCCGCCAAACAGCATTTCCCCCGACTATGCTCACACTACTCACTCTCACGAAGAATTGGAACTTCTAAATTGATTCCTTTTAGGTGTCCTATCTAATGCTTCTGAATCATAGGAAGCAGAATCAGAAGTTAAACTTACATCTAATTCAGGAATCTCTAATTCTATGCCTTCAATTCCTATATCTTGAGAGTTTAAATCTGAAACTGAACCCAAAGACCAATCAGAGTTTGAATCCGTGATTTGAATACTACTTTCAGATTCCATAGAAGTCAATTCTGCCCCTTGACTCGCAGAATAATCCATCATAAAATCATCAGTAGCCCCGAATGGCGATGAATTAGTGTTCTGACTAGCCTTAATTTTATTTTTCTCTGCGGCCATAGCCTCTGCTAACCCATCAACTTTAAAGGCATTAGCGGCTAAACTTTCTGCACCAGCGATATTGAAAGCGTCTTTTGCCCCTATTACCCCATCAAAGTTTCGGGTTGGCCTTCTCATCTTATTAGCATCTGTGGAGGTCTGACCTCCTTGACCAGGGCGGGCTTGGGCTTTAATGTGGGCTACCATTTCTTCAGCACTCATTTGAGGATTAGCCGCCGCAGGGTCAGAAGACCACATCTTACGAGTTTGGGTTTCTTGACGCATAGCCGAAAGAATATCATTTCTTCCTTCATCCACGATTGAAGCAGATTTAGGTGACATCAAATCAATAGAAGTTTCATTAGGTTTCCCCCCATTAACACTATATTGATTGTCCTTAGTTTTAACGTCCTCAGAAGTCATCCCGTTTTCAGCAGCCAATCTGTCCAGAGGAACAATAGTGGAAGACTTAGGTGGCAATTTAGACCACCCTGTTGTGGCTTGCTGTTCCATTTCTAAGTTTCTTTGTTGAGATTTATAAATATCGCTTCCTGCGGTATTAACCCCTTGCGAGGAGATAGTATCATTGGCTAAAAGGGAATAATAATCAATTTTCCCTAATTCTAAAAGAGACTTGGGTGCTGAAGCACTCGGAGCGTTATCGTGGATGCTTTTTCTAGGTTCTCGTCTAGTTTCGATTATCTTTTCGGCTTCGGGTGCTGTTCCAATATCATCATCTGTTCCGAACAGACTGTTTAACTCAGAAGCAGACAAGGCCGCCGCGTTTGCTTCTAGTAAAGCCGCATCTGCCGCATCTAATTGAGTTTTAACGCCTGAGAAATACTGATAAGCCCCTTGAATAAGTGGGCCAAACTCATTGGCTAGAGTAGTTAAGGAAACTAATGTTTGTGTAGTCGGGCTTTCAGGGTCAATTATCTTTCCACCATGCTTATCCAAAACTGCTAACAAAGGAACAAGAACTTGCTTGGTCAAATCATCATTTAATCCCATCCTTTTCGCAAACTGCGAAACATCTGCATCACCTAACAAAGACTCTATGGAAGGTTTCTTTGCACTCGGAGAAGGTTTTGGTCTAGGGGGGGAAACAGGTTTTTCTTCGTAAGAAGAACTCTTAGGTTCTAAAATATCATCAAAAGACATACTAATACCAACTTCAATAGGCAGACATGGTATTTAACCTATGCTATACGGTCATCATGCCGTTGTTCTAAAAGGTTGGCCAATAGCATTGACAATCATACTAACAATTTCTTCACGGTTTTCCGCAGTTTCAGGTTCAATTATGTCTAAAGCCCCCATTATAGAACGATTAAAGAAATGTTCCAAACTTTTAAAGTCGCGGGTTTCCCCCTCTTTGCTAGTAGTCACTAATAACTCACTCAAATGTCTAAGAAACTTTTTAATCTCACGCTCGTATCTTAAATTACGGTAAGTAAGTAAAGTGTATAGAAAATCTGAATTAATAAAGTTCTGCAATCGCTCAGGGAGTCCAATTTCCTCATCTGCTAATTCTTTTACCGTAGTCATATACGCTTGGGTAAGTAAAACAGTTCGCTCATCTTCCATGTCCATACCCATTACAGTCTGAGTAAAATCTAAAAACAATTTTTCTTGGGCTTTGACTCTTTCATTCTCTAAAGATAATTTGAGATATTTCAAATTGTTTCTAAGAGCATCAAAATCTTCGTTTTCATTCATGTAGTCACCTCAAAGTCCTTGACTACTGTTAAATCTGTGAAGGATATTGCTAGTTGAAAGAGGGTCATAAACTCTCTGCTCGGCTCTGTTCTCTTGAGAAGCGGCTAAATCACTTAACTGTGACTCTAAACGTGCTAATCTTTCTTCAGCCTCAGTCATTTTTTTACTCCACCTGACTTCTTGAGCAACACCACCTACAACCAATCCTGTGACCCCTGCCATAACAACGGCTAAAGTGCTGTGACCCTCTCCAACTAACTTCTGAGCATCTTCTAACGCTTTGCTGATGGTATCATTCTCAGCAACCATATCATCTATATCACCCATATCGGTTTGCATAGAACTTACTAACGACTGTCTTTCACCTAATCTGCGGTTGATTTCTTTACGAATCTTTTGAGTATCTTCCGAGAACTTATCAAAATCATCTTCGGACTCCACAGGAGTGTTTAACATAGAACCCCACAACTCATCCAAATCATCATCCGACAAATCTTCTAAATCAATCTGTTGTTTAACATTGATGGTTTTACCTTCTGCGGCGAATACTTTGGGCATCCAATCACTCTTGGCTTTAATCTTTAAACCTGACATCATTCGATTTTTAGGGGTTTCATCTTCAATCATAAGATTAGGAGTGTATGGCCCATACTCAACTATTTTCTTCATACCTCTGATTCCTTTACCTCTTTGGAAAATAATGTATTTACCATTATCACCAAAGTTTTCTAATATTTCATCTTCATTCGGAACGAAATCTCCCGACCAAATATCTTTTGTGCCTGAACCTTTAACACCTTTAAGATATTGTCTAAGAAAATACATTTTATTAACTCCTAATTAGGATAAACATCCTATTTATGTCCGAATGTAGCGGTGGGACTATATGAACATTGGCTACGTCTAACCCCAGAGAAATAGGAGAGAATCATACACTTTATTTATCACTTCATCATCTTCCAGAGAGTCTTGATTCTCAAGTAAATCATTCATGGCTACGATAGTGGAAGAAAGATTCCTTCTCTTAAGTCTTTGAATCAACACAGGTAATTCAAAAGACTCTGCTCGCTCTTGATAACCTTTAGATTTAATGTATCTTTGAAGTTCAACTAAATCTAATCTCCACCTGTTTCCACTATGCTTTTGATAACCTGTGGTGGGACAGAACATCTTTCTATTCCTTAAAACACCTACTATCTCAGGGGCAGTATGCCTTCGACTCTTACCTAAACCGAAAGAGATGTGTTCCACTATTTCCCTACTACTTGAAGCACCATTACCTTCTAACAAGTATTTTACAATGTCAAAAATTAAACCTTCGGTAGCAGGAAGGGAATGAAACTTAGGTTTCTTAGGAGTCGCATCAGTAGGCATCCAATCACCTTACTGAGAAGTCACACCATGTTCATCCTGTAATGCTACAACATATTCATCAAACTCAGTTTGCCACATTTCCGTAGCCTGTTGCCTAATTTCCAGAGAAACTTCAGAATCCCAATCTGAAGTAGCCTTCTCCAAAGTCAAATCCGAGTCTTCCGCCATTCGTTCAGCGATAGTTGCATCCTTCTCAGCCTCAAACTTTTCTTTAAGTTCGGCTCGGATAGCCATAAGACGAGGTTTCCTATTCTTTTGATAGTAATGATAGGAAATATCAATCACATTCGCACTTCCATTAACGGGGTCGCCCGATTCCAGATATTCATCAGGAGAATCGAATAATCTTTCCAACTCTCCTTTGTAATCCGAAGACTCGGCATCAATAGCCGTGAACTCCTCTAAATCATCATCCAAGTAAGAACCTTTTGCCTTCATCTTACTTTCCATTTCAAACGCTAATTCTCTAGTCAAACGTATTCCTACGCGATTCCAATATCTTGTTTCTGCCATTTTAATCATATCCTGCCTTTAGGCATTATTACGTTTCACCTATCCATTATAAACTCTCGCTACCTTTGAAAATAAAGACCTACGACTCGCCCTTTGTCCCACCCAATTATTCTTCCTCGCAAGGGTCTAAATTACGGGTTTCAGGTTGAATACGAAAAAACGGTTTTTCAGCACAGATGTTATCCACAATGGTTTCTATTTCAAAACACGGCTCAAGAGAGTCTTCTTCAGGTAGTAAAAACTGAACCCCTCTGACTAAATCTAAAGTTATAGCATCCACTAATTCATCTCTCAAGTGGGGGTGGCGGCAACAAATATCTTCAGACATAGCAGTTTAATTAGAACTGCTTACTCTTTATGCTTTGTTGTCAATGGTAAATACGCCATTGTAATTATGGACAGATATTCGCCGCCCCTTTTTCACGGTGCAAAACACAGCATCCAGAACATCGGTGTCCAAGAATCCTTGATTAAACATCTCTAAAATAACATCTCTTAAGTCATCTAGGAACACAGCCTTGTCTATTTGCTCGCAATAGTGTTTCCACTTTTTACCGTTTCGGCCTGTTTCTCTGACAGGAACTTGGGGGTTCGCAGGATGGGGAGTTAAATCTTTTGGCCACTCAGTTTCGGATAAAGGTTTTTCCTCTGATGCCTTCCGAAGTTCAGCGTTCTCCTTAGCCAACTGATTCATTAAAGGCAACACCTGTTCTCGGAGAGCCTTAAAGTCCCTTTCATAATTATCAGATTGCTTAAGTTCTAGCAACGATTTTAAAGTGCTCACAATACTCACCTTCTAGGTTGCGACTCGTCTAAACCAATGTTGTTGGAAACACGCCCACACTCTTGACAAAGTAAAGAAGAGTTTCTTCTAGCATAAATTATTTTAACATCAGAAGACAAACAGTAAGCACAAATCCTAAACACAATATCACCTAAAACAAATGGGCTTCGTAATCGTTGTTATCACGATTGTAATGATACAAGGTAAGATGGCGAGTATTCGCACCTGCCCTTCTTTTTTCATCATTTCTTTTAACCCATGCAGACAAAAATGAAGTTAAAACAGGTGTTAAACCTGTTATGTATAATTCAAGGTGTGTGTCATCCGACAAACTATCTATAAAACTCAAAGAATCTGTGTAATGAGATACGAAATCCAAAGGACGTTCCACCGTAGTAGGGAATAAGAAGTTATTCACATTAGGAATGTCATGGCGAGTAGGGCCACACAGACCAACAACTACCATATTCATTCCTCACCATCTCCGATTTTAATTAATGGGGGGTCGAGAATCAACTCTATTGAGTTTCCACCATCATACACAAGACCTACGACTCTGGTATCTTGTAAACTCTCTATTTTTTCTATGGATTGTTTCAATCCGTGACAACGGACAAAATAACCACTACGCTGTGCGTGATTTACTTTTATATCAATCATAACTCTTTCAGCATTCATTCTGTCACCGTGTCATCTTCAGCAATAATACCTGCTAAATCAGCAGTAATGTTTTCTATATTTGCTTCATTTTCATCTAAAGTTATGGTGAAAATAGTTCCAGAACGAAGATGAACAGTTATTTCATCTTTAGTAGTGGTAAAAGCCGCTATGGAATCTCTGCGGATGCAAGAAACTCCACCATCAGTCTTGTAAGGTTCGGTAAACTCACTCATGTTTAAACGTCCTGAAATATTCTTTAGTTGAGTTCTAATCTCACCCATCATTTTAATCACTCCTGTTAGGGCTGTGAGTCAGCACATATCGAACATACCTTTGTCCTGTCAAATCTCTTGACCATTGGTGCTCAAACTCATATCCTTTTTTCTTCAAATCCATTATTCTTCGGGGCAAACTACGAATGCGATACATCTGTGCTTCACCATCACTAATAGAATCATAGTGATTGAAATGTTCTTCCAGCATTTGCACTTGTGTCATACCCGCCATATTCATTTTATTTCTCGGTGGCATCTTAATTCCTCTAATCTTTGGGAGGGACGGATAGTATAAAAGGGTTGTGGTTCAATGTTGGGAAATAGAGTCAAATATATCATTTACCCTATCCCATCGTTGATTAAATTCTAAGTCTTCATACCAACCCTCTAAAGAAAGTTGCAGATTTACAAACCAATCTTCAATGGTATTTAACTTATTTTCAAAACAAGGCTTACAAAGATGATAAGTTTTCTTGCGATAATCATCCACTCGGAATAACATCGCTTCTATGGAACACTCTTCACAAACGTCTAAAGTTAAAGTGGGATTTTTAATACTCATTAAACTCAACTTAATAAATCCTTTAAACTATCTAAATCCCTCATCCTATCATCTTCCTTTAACCAGATGTTTGCACAAATGGTTTGTCTAAAGACTCCGTGTTCTTTAACTTCCTTACACCAATTCCAACCCTTTATGTCCACCTCGTTATTCTTAATGTCTCCTGTGGTCACAGTCCAGACAACTATTCTATCATGCTTTACATATTTTTCTAATTGGTGTGGTGGAATACATCTCTTAAACTTATCCCAATGATGCGGCCTCAATCCTTTAATCTCAAAACCTTGTGTTTTGATTTGAATGTCACCATTAGTATTAGGTTGAAGATAGTCTTCAAAATGACAACGCACTTCTTGAAGAGGAATAAACTCAGAAAACCACTTTTTACAGGCGACTTCAGATTTATAACCCACTAAATTACTGTCCACTTTGTTATGATTATATGTTCCAGAACCTTTACTACCTTTTTTACTGTAATGTTCGACAATTTTTTTAGCGTTTTCTAAACACCAACTGAGTTCAGAATCACTTAATTTTATTACTACCATGATTATAATCTCCTAAGCAGTATAGTTTAAAGTTTCAAAATAGTAGTAAGATTGTAAGTCATAGTAATCCTGTTGTTCTCCACTTACAGTTCCATCAGTTCCTTCTGCTCGGATTCTCAACTGAACTGCATCATAAACTTCCGTTAAGACTATGGTTTCATTGACAACTGCTTCGTTTCCAGCCCATTCTTGACTGTAATAAATCTCACCTGTTGAATTAGAAGGCTCTAAAGTAAGATTGAGATAACCTGATTGGCCTAAAGGTCTTTCTTCAAAACGGTATGTGAAATTGAGATGAACAGTTAAAGTTGAATTATTAGCCTCGTAATCGGTGTTATACTGAGTCATGTGTCCCATTCTTAGAACATTGGTAAATTGATGGGAATCATTAAACCATTCTTTATTATAATCGTAAGTCATAACAGGTTCATCCACTTTATCATCACTATCCAAAGCACCTAAACACCCCGCAAAACCTGAAGCCAGCATTATGATGATAACCACCATTACCATAATTGTTGTCATTTTCTTACTTATTCTCTTTTTTATTTTTTCCATCTTTATGCCTCCATATTACAAGTTTCACACGAACCCTCATCATAACCTATTACATAACCATGTGAACAAGTTATATTAGGGTGTGGAATCTCCGTATCAAAATCTTTTATCCAAAAATCAATATTATCTCTCATCGCTATTAAACATTCAAGGGTGTAAGGCACATCAAAATCAGTCACATTAGAAGGTGTAGCGAAAGGATGGGTTTTGGGAACAGGGCCGAAATAGTTTAAAGCCACAGCAGTAGTTATCCAATATGCTTCAAAATGCTGTTGAATGTATTGAGAGTCGTGTGGGCCAGAAAAAGGATTACATTCTTCCCACACACTATCACACACTTCACAATTAGGTCGCTGTCCGTATTGGTCACTTTCAGCAGTTAAATCTTTCCAGATGTTAAAAATAACTTTCTGGGGGTCACAAGTTCCGCAAAAACAATCTGTGTCTGTGCAACTATCTCTCATCTCATCACCACCCATCGGCAACACATACCTTTAGTGGAAGGAGTTGCTACTCGCAACGACATATTCATTCCACATTCGGGACAAACTTCATTCATTTTTGACACCCTTGTTTTTCTTATTAGTTTTCTTTTTACTTACGCCTATGTCATTAGCAGAATTAATTTTATCACCTTTGAAAATTGGCTTACTTTTTTTACTCTGGGTTTTCCTGTATTTTTTAGGTTTCGACACAGTAAGGGAGTCTTCAGCATATTTATCGTAAAACTCAGTTGCCGATAAGTTGTCATCAACAGTAATCATAGAATTAGACTTGCGAAGCGTTTTCCTTCGATTTTTCATAACTAAAACTTCCGCTATCATTCCTGCTACGCAAAGACATATCACGGCTGACGAAATTATCTGACCATTTTGAAAGAGCAATTCAGCATTAGTGTCAGTCGTTTGCCTTATTTCTAACTTACTACTGTTAAACAAACCCAATCCACCCATAAATCCAATTATCATATAGTTGCTTATTCTTTTAAAACTCATTGTTCTTCCTCCGTTTCTGTATCTTTATTTTTTTCTGTGGCCTTTAGTTTGGAAGCCATTATCTTTTGGTAAACAGAGTCAGAAGACTTGTTCCATTTCCTTAAAATCCATTCCTTAGTCATGTAATCTTCTTCTTCTTCTTTTTCCATCATTCTCGCTCCTTTCCTGATAGACCTGTTAAACTTGAAACTCCTGTTAAACCAATGTTTCCTTCCATACCTGTAAGACCGTGAACCCCTTGATTAGTTTGTTTTTCTAACCAAACTTTACTCATCAAGGCGGTAATTCTTTTATTTAAATCTAAAATAAACCACCCTTGAATAATCAAGCCTAATCCAATCAAAATTGTTCCTGCTAAATTAATTTCATGTATTGTAATCATTTTTCCACCTCAAAAATCCCTCAAAGTAATTAAATTAGAGTTAAGAAAAAAAGCA